>OLXH01000011.1_pt1 | contig 125040 bp, 111 predicted proteins | sample 1673391 | NCBI WGS metagenome assembly OLXH01 (sample SAMEA103958110, study PRJEB25191) | human gut metagenome | reverse complement strand
GATACAGTCGGAGCATGATCTCCAGCGGATAGGGTTTGTTGCCGCGCTCTCCTTTATAGTAGCACGGCTGAATCATGGCAAGCCATTCTCCCCACGGGACGATCCGTTCAATCTGACTGAGAAATTCTTTTTTCTTCGTCCGCACCTGTGCCAGTTCGTCACTGAATGCGGTAATTGTCATCTGTTTATCCATAAGTTTATTATATCACACTCGGCGGTATTTGGCACTTTTTTCTGTGCGGTATTGCCCTAGCTATGAATAGACATCCCCAAAAACAGAAATCCAGGTTGATTTTATCCTAAAATTTGATTATGCTATTTGAGGAAGGAGGCTTACTGCATGTGTATCGATAAAAACACCGTTTTACCCAATTCCCTCACCAATCAGGCTGATTCCATGCAGGCAGCATCGGATGATAATGCAGCGCAATAAGCATGTGTATGAAGAACTGGCCAAATGAAAGTGTTGACCAAACATCAGGTTTGGATGCTTGCCCGTACACTGTGCTTTGATACGGAAGATTTGCTTGAAAAGGTAGAATGAAGCCCGGGTTCAACGCCCGGGCTTCCGCTGTTTACTTGAGTTGCACGCCATCGTGGAACGCCTGTCCGACCTTTTCGCCCAGAACCAAATACTGATTGTTCATGGTGTCAAAGGTGATGGGGCGGAGCTTGCCCACATCCACCTTGCCGTTCTGCCCCAGCACGGATTCGTCAGCAGACACATTGACGATCCGCCCTACCAGGCGGCAGGTTTCGGGATCGTAGGAAACAGCCTCGCACTCCAGCGCCATGGGCAGTTCGTCGATGAGGGGCGCGTCCACGAATTCGGACTTCGTTGCGTGGAAACCGGCCTTGGCGAACTTGTCAGGCTCCTTGTTCCCGGACACGAGGCCCACATAGTCACAGGCCGCCACATGGTTTGCAGTCGCCATGGACACCGTGAACGCCTTGCGACTCATCAGGTTCTCGGCAGTCTTATGACCCGAATCTACACAGATGGTGATTTCTTTTTCCTCGCTGATGCCGCCCCAGGCCGCGTTCATGGCGTTGGGAGTGCCATCCACGTTGTAGGTGCCGATAATAAATACCGGCATGGGGTAACAGATTGCCTTTGCACCAAAGCTTTTTCTCATTGTATTTCCCTCCATAACATTTCAAAGAATCCTTTGTTATCGCGAAGAACATTTTTTTCTGCACTACCTACTCGAAAACCACTCGCCAGCAGACGCAGACCATTTCTCGTCAAAGGAGCTGCCTTCTACAGCCGCTGTAAAAGGCTTGGTAAGGAAAACACGAATTGTGTGCAGTACGGTGCTGTAATCATCGGTTTTGATATCGACTTTCCGGCAGAATGCACGCCACTTCTTCTGCATGGCTTCATCAGCATCGAATGCGACAATCTGCTCAAATTGTGCTACTGTGAAGGCATGGCTGCGATTGACAAAGGTTTTTCTCAACGCCTCTGTCAGCACTGCTCCGTCAAAATCAAACTTATTGGCAAGATAATAAATATCGTAGTAATCCTTCATGCGGCTGGAGAACTCCATCAGATTCAGGATCGCGTCCAGCTTTTCCGCAATGGTAGTCTCCAGGGAGTATGTATTGACCACAGGAGCATCAAAGCCTTCCAACTGGGTGGGGATCTTCCGTTTTTCCTGTTTTGGAACGATGACATCACCAATGCCAAAATCAATGCCGAAGGGTGTTCGGGTATTTTTGATTCTGGCCACCACCGTTGCGCCCACACCGGCATACTTCTTGGTCACGGCAATCGGCGCGACACTTTTGATCTCGAAAGTCACAAAATCATTTTCGCTGGGAACGGAAATAATCTCCTCAAGTACCGCTTTTACCTGCTCCGGGGTATTGGGAATCCTGCGAAGCAGGAAGTCCACATCGATGGTCACACGACTGTCAAAATCCGTGACCGCATACACGAACAGCCCGCCTTTCAGGACGAAATTCTCAGCATATCTGGACTTTTCCAGACGGCGCAGGAATTCTTCCTGGCAAAAAAGCTGCAGGCACAGTTGGTGACTTCTTCCGCTTGCAGCGGCTTTATTTTTCAGTCTTGCCAGTACGGACGCTGCCATATCAGCCATTGAGAAGCACCTCCATCAGTTCGATTACTTTTTTATAGACGCGCAGCTTCTTTGCGTATATGGAAAGATTGCTCAGGTTCTTTTGGGGATCGTTTGCATAGGCATTCAGTGCCTTGGAAAACAGTTCTGTATCCAGTCGGGAACGATACTTGAAGCAATCGCAGATTGTACGCTCCCTGTCATATACAGGCAGCGTAACACCATGGAAGTCCCCGGTGGTTTTTCCAAGCTCATACAGATCCTGCTGAACAAAATAGGTTTGCAGGGGAAGAGCATCCACATCCAGCTTCGTTCTGGATATCGTTCGTGGAACGGCAACAGACCACTTGCGCGGGGCAAAGTCACTGTATCCGTAATAGAATAGCGCAGATTCCACGCATACAATGCCTTGGGGAATCAGTGTCACCAGCATCTGCTCCTCTGTGGCTTCATTCTGCTCAGCCATTTGATAGTAGCCATGCCGGACACGATCCAGGTAACCGGCATTGCACAGGCTGACAACATCGACTGCACGGATTCCTGCCGCTACAAAATCAGCGGATTTGGCGATACCGCCTTTGCTCTCGATCACATCCCTTGCGGCAGCACGAAGATCCACGCAATCACCTGCTTTCAAAATAAAATTCGCTCACACATGCTGCTTTTGTGTGTCTTCATTTTATTATTATATCCACCAGGTGACAAAACTGCAACAAAAATTCACACACATTTGTTAAATAAATGTGTGCGAGAATAAAGATGAGATTATTTGTATTCCGCACGGTGATCAGTCGTGCGGGATTTTATCCAATCTCGAAAGGGTGTCGCGTTTCGCGACACCCTTCTGGCGTTAAGGATCATCCAATGAATAGAATTCGGAAGATTTACAGGGTCAACCGGAGGCAGAGCAAACCGTACGGAATGCTGTACAGAAGCCGCTTGACCGGTTATCTGTGAAGAGATGCCGGGGTGTCGTGAAACACGACACCCCGGCATTTTTTCAATGTGTTTCTACCCGACGGTTCCTATCATCCATTTCCCCAGTCCAGCTTTCCCCCTGTGCGTTTACAAGGTTCGTTTGCACGATGCAGAAAACAGGAAACCTGCCATGGCTTGCAGCGCCTTTGTGAAAATACAGAGCTTCCGGACATCGCCTCGCAGCTGACCGCGCTGGCGAAAAAACGCAAATGTGATCAACCGCTACCATAATGTGACGAGTTAGTTCCTAAAAAACGAAATCCATTTCCTTTAGAATAATAGCAGCCAGAGCGAACGCTCTGATTGTCCAGTCCGTTACCACCCAGCAGACGGAACTAGCACTATTTGTGCTAGTTATGCAGCAAAAGTGGCACAACCAGTCCCTGTTGGAAGCCCCTTGGAATCGGTACAATATGCAAATAGGAAAAGCTTATAACCGAAATCTTGGAAACTGCATACCATTCACCAGACACATTCCCGCACAAGAAGCTATGCGGGCGGCACGCCAAGACTTCCCGAAAAGGAACAGCCGTGATCTGTTTTGCGCCAATCATGCAGTCCGTTACCACCCGGCAGGCGGAACTGGCACTATTTGTGTCAGCAAAGTAGCACAACCCGTCCCTGTTGGAAGCCCTTTGAAATCGATACAATACGCAAGTAAGGAAAACCCATAACCCGAATTTTGAAAACTGAATATCATTCACCAGATACATTACCGTGCAAGGAGCTATGCGGGCTGCACGCCGAGACTTCCCGAAAAGGAACAGCGATTCATGTCAGCCCCAAAATGTCGGATTGCAACCGGCACAGCGACGAACCTGCACAGGGATAATGATACTTCCGTAACTCGCGGCCCGGCCATAAGGAAGGCGGGGAGGTTAGATTCCTATGGAGCAGCACAGCAGGCTGCCGTCTGGTGACTTCCCGTATCTCAGGGCGTCGAGGACAAATATGGGATTACAGATCCATGTTTCTACGCAAGACTTCTTCGCACATTCGCGGATTGGGTGAATTTTCTGTACAATGGGTTTACACAAAAAAGGAGGTAAGCAATATGGAAATCGCATATCTCATCCCGGAGATTTTGCAGATGGTGGATGAACAGAAAATTGCTCTGACCCCCGCCGTAGAGCTTTCCTATCTGACGGAATCTCAGCAGCGGGATTTGCTGGAGACCATGGAAAGCGAGGATTGCACGCCCTCGCTTTCCCAGTCCCAGCAGCTAAAAAAGTTGAGCCAGTCAGGGGCGCTGAGCATGGATCGGATTCTGGAGCTGTTGCAGCAGCCCAAAGCCAATCAAGAAGAAAAACTGCGGTTCGATCTGAAGGACATCCGCCATTACTTCCCCAAGAACTATACCACTGAGAGAATACAGAAAACAATTCTGCAATTACTGGAAAAATTCGAACGAAACTGGAAAAGGAGATCCCTCGATGAACGATAAGATTATGAATATGAGCGTTATGAATATCAAGCAGACCGTGGAGCGTGCCAACGCCACCGGCATCAACATCAGCGAGTACACTCTTCGCCGTGCCATCCGCACCAGGCAGTTGCCCTGCAAGGTAATCGGCAGAACCTACCTTATTCCCTGGGACGCATTTCTGCGCTGGGTCAACTGCGAACAGTAAGCCGCACATTTGTCACACGCTGGCTCACAGTTTATGATAGCTGTGAGCCAGTCCCACGGAAAGGAGAATGTGTATGGCATCCATCGAACCAAGATATAATAGAGCCGGTCAGCTGATGCACTATCGGCTGATCGTATCTGGCGGTCTAAACTGGGAGGGAAAATAGATCAAGCGCACCACCACATGGAAACCACCCCGTCCGAACATGAGCAAGAAACAAATGGAACGGGAAGCGATGGCCGCGGCCTTCAAATTTGAAGAGGCAATCCAGGCAGGTTATGATATCGACAAAGTGAAAAGCTTCTGCGATTATGCAGACTATGTGCTGGATTTGAAGGAGCGCAACGGTCTCGCGCCAACCACGATCGAGCGGTATCGGGCGATGCTCCCGAGAATCAACGATGCCATCGGGCACTTGAAACTGACCCAGATTCGTCCACAGCACCTGAACGATTTTTACAAAACGCTGTCCGAGAATGGTGTCCGGAATCTGGGTGCCATCGCTGTGGCGAAGAAGGTGTTGAAGAAAAAAGTGGAGGCACTGGGTCAGCCAAAGCATGTTATCGCAAAAGAATCCGGCATTGCCCACACCACCTTGAATGCAGTATTAAATGGCAAGGCCGTGAAGCTGGAAACGGCACAGGGTATTGCGGATGCACTGGGATACTCGGTGTCAGAAATGTTTACGGTATCCGACCGGAAGAAGCCCCTGTCCAACAAAACCATTCTGGGACATCACCGCCTGATCTCCATGATTCTGGCGCAGGCGGATAAGGAAATGCTTGTCCCGTACAATCCCGCCGCGAAAGCCTCGCCGCCAAAAGTTCCAAAGCATGAGGCGGACTACTTCCAGCCGGAGGAGATTGCCGACATTGTCAAAGCACTGGAAAAGGCTCCTGTCAAGTGGAAAGCAATGTCCTACATTCTCATCGATACCGGCTGCCGCCGTGGAGAATTGATGGGACTGCAATGGAACTGCGTTGACCTGGACAAAGGCATTATGATGATCCGGCAGGCGCTTCTGTACACAAAGGAAAAGGGCACTTATGTCGGACCACCCAAGACCGGTTAGCCCGGGCTATCTGCCTGTCCCCGGAAACCATCGCTGTTCTGAAAGAATACCGTACCGATCAGCTTCGGCAGAAAATCCGTCATGCAGACATCTGGCAGGATACAGGATTTCTGTTCACCAAGGACGACGGCACGCCTATGCACCCGGACAGCATCACCGACCGGCTGAACAAATTCAGCGAAGAAAACGATCTGCCTCACATTCACCCGCACGCCTTCAGACATACCGCAGCTTCCATGATGATTGCCAACGGTGTGGATCTTGTGAACGCAGCCGCTGAGCTTGGACATGCTGCCGCTTCCACAACATTGAATATCTACGCCCACCAGGTGGCAAGGGCGCGCGCAGAAGCCAGCGGCATCCGCGCCGGCGCTTTTGCAGTTTTAAGGCAGGCATGACAATCGCCCACACGAGATTTTACAAGTCTCGTGTGGGCGAATTTTTCTGTTTTCCGATTGGTGCGCCGGAAATGGGTGTAGTGAAACACGCCACCCTTCCGTCAGCGTATCTCCTTACCCAGACCATGGCATTGCACACTTTTCGCTGATCGCTGAAGCCGAAATTGAATAAGAAACAATCTGAGAATCCCTCAGATGTTACTTTTCGCTTTCTGTAAAATTTCTTGTCAGCGTTTACAAAACGCGTTGCCTGCCCGAAGGAGCAGATCTGGGGTTTGGGGGATTCCCCAACAAGCAAAAATCCGGCTGGGTAGCACCCAGACACTGCTCGCCACTATCATACGATAATGATAATACATCGCGGAGGCAAGCAGATTCTTTGCCTTTCCGAACGCCTCTTCCAGCATCTGCGCAAAGTTGGGAGAATCGATCTTCCAATGCTTCTTATACCAGGCGACAGCTTCCCATTTGTACCGTTCCCCCTGGTCTACGGCATCAAAATGTTCTTTAACATGTTATGGCAACACCGCACAATTGCGTCTGCGAGTCTCAGCCGTCTTTTTGCTCCACTTCCGCAGTTCCGAAAATGGGAAATACATACAGTATTCCTCCATTTTCGGAACTTTGAATTGGAACAAAAATCCTGCCTGAGACTTCTTGCCGAATTGTGTGGTGCTGCCTTAGAAGCACGCGAGAAGCATCGAAGGGTGACGAATATGAAAAGAGGCTGCAGAAATTCTGCAGCCTCTGTGCTATCTGGGTTACTTATCTTCCGCTCTAGCCATTGCCAGCTGGAAGTCCTTGGCGTCAGTGAAAATTTCCTGCTTGTAGGGATTCTTCTTCTGTTCCTTGGAGCGCTTGATAATCAGCGCCAGAGCCAGCACATTGATGGCCAGCGAAGCAATGGAAATCACGCCCTGGGGAACAGGATTTACCAGGGTCGGACGGATAGCGGCATCCATGAAGCCGTCAGCATACAGTACCGGGAGGGTAGTGAAGATGCTCCTATCCTGGAACAGGGGGAACACCTGAGCGAACATACACCACAGAGCCAGGGTATTTGCCCGGTTCTGGATCCAGCCGCCCTTATTCCACAGGGCATTAGCAACAGTGGGAGCCAGCAGCAGCGCCAGACCGCAATACCATGTGTGGGTAGGCAGGTTCAGATAGGTGTACTGGAAGTTCCACACATCATAGGCCAGGATATACAGCCAGATCATATCGGGCCACAGCATATCTTTCTTATCTTTGGAAGCGTAGATACCCCACCAGCCGGTCATGCAGAAGATGTTGATGATACCGGCAGCGCCGTTGAGCCAGTTCCACCAGCCACCATAGAGCCAGACATTTTCGCTGGACAGCCACCAGCCGTCGGGAGAAAGGGCACCCTTGATGCCGGATTCGAAGTCGCTGACCACAGCAATCAGAATATTGGCGGCCACGATCAGGAAGGGGAACACCTTGAACCAATCCGTTTTGCCGATGGACCACTTGTATTTCAGCATCATAAAGCCGATGCAGCCCAATGTCGCGGCATAGAGCTTGAAATAATGGAACCAGCTGTTCATGTAGACATAGGTGGGATTATTCAGCGCCCACTGGGCACCCATAGCAGCGCCTACATAAATGGAGATAAAGTAAATAGTCAGACCTGCGGGCAGAACCAGGAAGCAGGCAATGCCGCCCCATTTTGTCCGGCGTGCAAATTCATTGGCGAGAATCAGACCCACAAATACCATCAGCCAGCCAAGAAGCTGGAAACCGGCGGTTTCGCCATAAATCTGGAATAACATAAGATAACCTCCTTATATAACTTCTACTTCTTTGATGTTTAGTTCGTTTCCCTTCAAAAGCCAGGTCTTCTCACTGCCACAATATGGGCAGATGCGACCGTGCTGCACAGTGGGGTATTCCTGCTTGCAGCTGTCACACCAGGTAATTGCCGGCAGGATTTCCACCTTCATTGCGCAGCCTGTGAGCATAGGCTTCTTTTTGATGGCCCATTCCCAGCAATCGGTGAGATAGTGAGGGATCACCGTGGATACCTCACCAATCTCAATGGTTACGCTCTGGATCTGGGTCACATCATTTTCTTTGGCGACTTCTTCCAAAGAGTCGATAATATGAAACACAACACCCAGTTCGTGCATCTACTGCTCCTTTTTCTTGGAGAACTTGATCTTCAGGGCCTGCTTTGCACCGTTTCCCAGAACATAAGGCAACTTCTTCTCGCTGGGGATCATGTTGGAACACTCGGGGCGCTCACGATGGAGCTTAATGGCACCGAATTCACACTTGGTGGTGCAGACACCGCAGCCGATGCACTTGTTGGGGTCAACGACGGATGCGCCGCAGCCCAGGCATCTTGCCGTTTCTGCCTTGACCTGCTCTTCCGTGAAGGGGAGCTTTGCATCCCGGAAGGACTTCTTGTGGTCAACATCCTCACGGGTGCCGGGGATCTGACGGGAGGCGTTGTCGTACTGCTCTACCTTGATGTTGTCCTTATCCAGGGCGATGAATTCACGGCGGTTACGGCCGATAGTCAGACTGGAATGGGGCTGCACGAACCGGTGGATGGAGATAGCACCCTCACGGCCAGCAGCGATGGCATCGATGGCAAACTTGGGGCCGGTGTACACATCGCCGCCAACGAAGATATCGGGTTCCGCGGTCTGATAGGTAAGGCTGTCTGCAACTGCACCATTTCCGCGGCCCAGTTCCACCTTGGAGCCCTTCAGCAGATCACCCCACAGAATGCTCTGACCGATGGACAGGAATACCCGGTCGCAGGGAACGGTCTTGGTGTCATTTTCATCATATGCAGGTGCAAACTTGCCGTCTTTATCCCATACGCTGACGCAGCGCTTGAAGACGATGCCGGTTACACGGCCGTTTTCAGTGAGAATTTCCTTGGGGCCCCAGCCGCAGTCGATTGTCACATCCTCTTCCAGAGCTTCTGCGATTTCTTCTTCGGAGGCGGGCATCTTGTCCCGAGGCTCCAGGCAGAACATAGCTACAGACTCTGCGCCGCAGCGCTGGGCGGTTCTTGCCACGTCGATGGCCACATTGCCGCCGCCAACAACCACAGCCTTGCCGGTTACAGGATAGCTTTCGTCAGCGCCGACAGTGCGAAGGAAGTCCACGGCGGTCATGACACCTTCTGCATCCTCACCGGGGATACCCGCTTTGCGTCCGCCCTGGCAGCCGATGGCAATGTAGAATGCCTTGTAACCCTGTGCACGCAGTTCGTCCAGCGTCACATCCTTGCCCACTTCAATGCCGCACTTGATCTCCACGCCCATGGCCTTGATGATGTCGATTTCGGCATCGATCACATCTTTCTCCAGCTTGAAGCTGGGGATGCCGTAGCGGAGCATACCGCCGGGCTTTTCGTTCTTTTCGAAAATCACGGGGGAGTAACCCTTTTCAGCCAGATAGAAAGCACAGCTTAATCCCGCAGGGCCTGCGCCGATGATAGCGACCTTCTCAGAGAAGGAGCCGTTGAGGGAGGGAACCACCTTTTTGGGGATATAGCGGGTTTCTGCGTCCAGATCCTGCTGGGCAATGAACTTCTTGACCTCGTCAATGGCGATAGCCTGGTCGATGGAGCCTCTGGTACAGGCGTCCTCACAGCGGCGGTTGCAGATGCGGCCGCAGATAGCGGGCAGGGGATTATCTTTCTTGATCAGCGCCAGGGCTTCGGTGTAGCGGCCCTGAGCGGCCATCTTCAGGTAACCCTGGACGGCAATGTGTGCAGGACATGCAGTCTTGCAGGGAGCGGTACCGGTATCGTAGCAGTTGATGCGGTTGTTGTCCCTATAGTTTTCATCCCACATATGGGGGCCCCATTTCATCTCGCTGGGCAGGGGATGCTTGGGATACTCTACCTGCTTGCCGTCCTTGGTGCACAGTTTCTGACCCAGCTTCACAGCACCGGCAGGGCAGACCTCCACGCACTTGCCGCAGGCAACGCAGTCGTCCTTTTCCACCCGTGCCACATAGGCGCTTCTGGACAGGTTGGGGGTGTTGAACAGCTGGGAGGTACGCAGAGCATAGCAGACATTGATGTTGCAGTTGCAGATGGCGAAGATTTTGTCTACACCGTCAATGTTGGTGATCTGATGGACGAAGCCGTTTTCCTCGCCCTTGCGGAAGATTTCCAGAGCCTCTTCCTTGGTGATGTAGCGGCCACCCTTACCGGTTTCCACCACGTAATCAGCCATGTCGCCCACGGCAACACACCAGCCTTCGGGGTCATCAGCACAGCCTTCATCGAAGGTCAGACGGGATTTGCGGCAGGAGCAGGGAGATGCGGCGTACTTGCCCTCATACTTATCCAGCCAGTGGGAGATATGTTCCACCGAAATGGACTGGTTCTCGGTTTCGATGGCCTTTTCCACAGGGATCACGTGCATGCCGATGCCGGCGCCTCCGGGAGGTACCATGGGGGTGACCTTCTCCAGAGGCAGACGACTCATCCGCTCGAAGAAACGACCCATTTCGGGATATTTCTTCAGGATGGTGTCATTCATGTTGGTAAATTCCGCACTGCCGGGAACGAACATGGGCAGGACCCACTGCTTGGTGCGGGTGGGATTCTCCCAGTTGTACTCCAGAATGCCCATAAAGGACATATCGCCCAGAATCTTTTCCAGTTCTTCCTCGCTCTTGCCGGTGAGTTTTACCATGTCGGCCATGGTCTTGGGCTTTCTCACACCCATCTTCAGAGCCACCTCTGCCTGCTCGTCGGTTAAGAGAGTAGCAAGACCCCAGTACTCGGGATCGTACTTGTTGAGCTTTTGAAATCCCAGCTTTACGGGGATCCGGTTGGTGATCATTTTGCCTAAGTCTAAAATGATCTGCCTGGGATTTTCTTCTTTATCTACCCACTCGGGATAGAAACCTGCCAGATAATCTGCCATTTCTCATACTCCTTTCCAATTCTTTACTTCTTCTTTCAGCCAATCAGCAACAGCCTCGATTCCCTCGCCGGTTTTGGCACTGATGGGGAAGATGACCGCTTTGGGATTGCGCATACGGATGTACTCAGTACATTTTTCAAAGTCAAAATCAAAGTAGGGGGCCACATCGATTTTGTTGATAAGGACCGCATCACAGACCTGGAACATGAGCGGGTACTTGAGGGGCTTATCGTGACCCTCCGGTACGGAGAGGATTGCCATGTTTTTCACTGCGCCGGTGTCAAACTCCGCGGGGCAAACCAAATTACCCACATTTTCCAAAACCACCAGGTCGGCTTCACCGGCATCCAGACCGTCCAGACCCTGGCGGGTCATAGCCGCATCCAGGTGGCACATGCCGCCGGTGTGGAGCTGGATGGCCTTGGCGCCGGTGGCGGTGATAGTGACAGCATCCACATCCGAGTCAATGTCCGCCTCCATCACACCGATCTTCAGGTCCTCTTTCAAAAGCTCAATCAGCCGGGTCAGGGTGGTGGTTTTGCCGCTTCCGGGAGAAGACATCAGGTTCAGAAGATAGATTCCCTTCTGCTTCAGTTCTTCCCGAAGTTTCTCTGCCTGGGCATCGTTGTTTGCGAATACACTTTGCTTAACTTCCAAAATTCTTACCTTTTCCAAAAGCATCGCTCCTTTCTGGTCATACCAGCATAGCGGTATTTTTCTACTGATTATAGTTTAAGTTTATTTGGGATAACTGTCAACTATCAACTGGAAATTCTATGTTTTATAGAAAAATCTCAGGTTGAAATTCGACAGTTTGCATGATAAAATAAATTCGTGGTATGTGGTATAACCAAGATATTTGCAGGAGGATGCCATATGAATTTTGAACAGCTTTACGCGCCCAGTTTAAAAGAACTGTTTGTACAGAAATTGCAGGGGATGATTTTGTCCGGAGAACTGCCTATGGGAGAAAAACTACCCTCAGAGCGGGAACTTTGCCAGCAGATGGGTGTCTCCCGTGCTGTTGTCAACGGCGGCATTACAGAACTGGCTCGTCAGGGCTTTTTGGAAGTGCGTCCCCGTCAGGGCGCCTATGTTGCCGACTATCGCCGTGATGGAAACATGGAGACCCTTATGGCCATTATGGACTACAATGGCGGGATGCTCGGCAAAGAGGAGATCCGCTCCATTCTGGAAGTCCGCTGGGGCTTGGAGCAGATGACCCTGCATCGGGTCATTGACAACGCCAGCGATGAACAATTGGAGATGCTTGGAACATTTGTTGATCGACTGGATGAAAATCCCACACCTGCCCAGGCTGCGGAGATCGCCTTCCGGTTTCACCATGAAATGACCCTCATGGGCGGCAACCACATCCTGCCCTTGATTTATACCTCCTTCAAAGTACCATGTATATCCCTTTGGATCCGCTTCTGCAAGAAATACGGTGTCGCAGCACTTCACAGCAATGTGGAGGAGCTCTACCGGCATCTGCTCAATCGGGATAAAGAAGGCGCAAGACGCTGGAGTAATGTATATTTAGCAGAGGCCATTAATGGTACTCAGCAGATCTATGAAGCATAAAAGTAATCAATCTTATGTGTCAGTCGGGCCAAACGGCTGGAAACACGTGAGATGCGCACGAGAAAATGAAACAACACCGGTCAGACAGAAATTGCCTGGACCGGTGCTGTTTTTCTTAGGGTCTATCTGAAAACCGGGAATATGACCAACAGCGAGGGATTTTTCGCCTGCTGAAGCCATTTTTCCGCAGGAATACTTTGTGTATTACAAGGGAAAATGGTGCACAGCAGGCGGAAAAGACCCGCTGTTTGGGCATGTTGACGGTTTTCAGATAGACCCTAAATTACAAGCCGGAATATGTACCGAATACGCTCTGTAAATCCGGTATAGGAGAGCAGAAGTAGCAGAGTAATTCCCGGATACAACGCCTTTGCTGAGATAACAGCCCTTGCAGCCATGCGGTCAAAACCTCCGTAGTTACCGACAATGAATTCCGTAACACCACAGTGAACAATGTGATGCTCTACAGCCTCTGTAAGCGCTGAAAAGATTTCCTCGGAAATTTCCCTGTGGCCAATAAAGAAGCAGCTTTTCATATTGCACCTCAATATTTGGTAATACCAAATTTTAATTATTATATTTGGTATTACCAAATATATCAAGACCCCTACGGCATATAATGATGCCATAAGGGTGGTGAGCAGTATGAAACCGAGAAAGTTGGAGCTAGGCGATCGTAACATCATCGGCAAGCGTGTTACCGAGGCACGGCTGGCACAGGGAATGAAACAGGTGGAACTGCTTGCCAAATTGCAGCTTGCCGGGATTGATATCAGCGTACCCGCGCTGTCTTTACTGGAAGGTCAGAAACGCCCGGTATCAGATATTGAGCTGAATGCCCTGGCAGACATCCTGAATGTATCCGTTGACTGGCTGCTGGGTAGAGAATGAAAAAACGCCGTCGATGCGAGTTGCGCTCACACCGACGGCGATGTTTATTTTATGCCCTGTTTTTCCTTGAAAAAAGCAAGAAATCCGGAAAGCAAAACACCGGGAAAAAGTTTAAAATTCCCGGTTTTCTGAAAAAGCATTTTTCGGAACTATCCCCGCGGCTATCCCCCGCGGCATTTTGGGCCGCTCCATTTTACGTTAAAAAGTTAGAAAAGCGTCGGATTTCTTATCGAAATCCGGCGCTTTTATGGTTGCGGAGGCAGGACTCGAACCTACGACCTCCGGGTTATGAGTTCAAAAACGGGCGTATTCTATCGTTTTGTGATGTTGAAAAACATGTTGATACACAACGTTTTTTCGTTTTCGTCGTTTAGCATCGTTTATTAAAATAATTCAACTTTTTGTAACGGAGTTGAATTTTTGTTGAATTTTCGTCCACGTTGTTTTTCTAACTTTTTGGCAGAAAATGGGGTGGCGGATTTTACCCCGCCACCCCGCTAATTTGGGGACACTCACGCGGATTCATATTCACCGCTTGCAGTCCTTTTCAAACCGTAGCGGGCAGCAATGCTTTCATCACTTTCCCAGGCGGCTATCCTGCGCGCAATATCCTCAATGATTGCAAGCTGGTGCGCGTCTGCGCATGCTATCATTCGAGTAAGCTCGTCCCGGGCGCTCATGCTTTCACCTCCTCGCTTTCATAAAAGCCGCGAACGAAGCCGCGTACCTGATAAAGGTACCCCAATGGCAACTTCCGCAATTGCTCCACAATCCACGCAATAATTTCTTCTCTAGGCTCCGTTCCTTGCCTACAGTCGGGATTCACGACCTTTGCACTACTGGCAACAAGTGCCTTGATGTACAATGCTTTCAGCCGTTCCAGCGGTATGTCATCCAGCAGCTTCATGAGTTCCGTTTTTAGTATCTCGCGATCATCCATTGTTCTTTCCTCCTGATATTTCTTGACTTGTGGCGGGGTGTGGGGTATAATATTCACAACCCCGCCGGGGTGATTAAGGCTTCTTGTGCTGATGCTTTCCAGGGCTTGCACAAGGGGCTTTTCTTATGCAAGGGTAAACCTCCGGGCGGTGGTCTGCCGGGTGAATGCCTGGGCGACCTCCGGCATTGCCTTTTTCAAGGCCGTGGTGTCGATTCTGACGGTGGTGACGGGTTTCCACGTGATCTTGTACTCCCCGGCATAAGCCGTCTCAGAATCGCCCATGTGTGCCTTGATGGCGTCCTTGATTGTCTCCGCTTCTGCCTGGGCTTCCTCGATCAGCCGCTGCAGCTCTCTAAGCTCCTGACATTTCATTTCCAATTCGTTGGTGCTCATGGTTTTCTCCTTTCGTGGTGGCGGGTGGTTGTTAAAATCGTTTCTGAGCCGTTTCCCCCGCGTGTAGCTGGTGGGTTTTCGGACAAACTACATTGGGCGGGGTGTTTATACCTCCGGGGCTAGTTTGCGGATTTCTCCCGAATAGGCGAATGGATGTTTTGCGCCATGCGGGCTTTTTGCGCTGCCTTACGCTCTTCTGTCCACTCCTGTTTCTGGATAAATGGGTTGTGTCCCTCCCGATAGGGGTACAGGGCGCACCCGGTGCAGGTGCATAACTTGACCTCGTTGGAGTTGCCGCAGCAGCAGTCAAGGCACTTGGCACGAATGGCCTTGATCGGAGTCAGTCGTTTTTCTTCCATTTGTTTACCTCCTAAGATTTTGTTTGCCGTCTCTCCGTGCTGCCTCCGCCTCTTTGTGTTTGGTATAGGACTTACAACAAGCGGTGTTGAAATTGGGCTGTCCTGTTCTTCATGGCTATATATTATCATATATGTTTCCATATATCAAGATGGGATAATGCACAAATATATGGGTACATATTCGTTGAATATTCTATATGGACACATATAAAAATCTGTGATATAATACAAGTACGGTGGAGAAGGGGCGTTTTTATAGTCCCCCCACACACATTTCAGGCAATCGGAGGAGATTATGTCAGACACAGAAAAGAAGGTCAGCGCAGCGCAACGCAAAGCAACTGACAAATACCTTGAAAAATTCGACGAAATGCGAGTCCGTGTTCCAAAGGGACAAAAGGACATCGCAAAGGCTCATGCAGAAAAGCAAGGCGAAAGCCTAAATTCTTTTATCAGTAGAGCAATCACAGAAACGATGGAGCGGGACAACACCGCCACGAAGGAGGCCGAAGCATGAGAACTTATACGATCATCGGAGGTGTCAACGGCGTCGGCAAGTCCAGCTTTACCGGCGTTCTGAAAGAGCGCTGCACCGACTTGGGAACCATCATTGACGTGGATAAGATCACCGCAGAGCTGGGCGGGAATGCCCTTGCAGGCGGCAAGGCAGCCTTAAAGAAAATAAACGAGTGTATCAATAAGGGTGTTTCGTTCACTCAGGAAACCACCCTGTCAGGGCGGCGCACAGAAGCCACAGCGCGGGAAGTGATAGAGAAGGGCTACCGGGTACAGCTGTACTATATCGGCCTTGACAGCGCCGCAGAGAGCATCTCACGGATTGCTAACAGAGTAAAACGCGGCGGACATGATATTCCTACCCCGGACGTAGAACGCCGCTTTGCAAGCCGCTGGGAGGCTGTGGCAAAGGTTCTGCCCTATTGTGACGAGGCGGAGTTCTATGACAATGACAACGGCTTTGTGCTGGTGGCGGAGTATCGGAACGGAGAACTCCGGACAGTGGGGAGCCTTGTCCCGGCCTGGCTGAAAGAACTACGGGCATATCTGGACGGCCGCGAGGATTTTTGACTATCCAATTTTGGACACACCGCCTATGCCGCCAATTTTGGCGATATCCCGCGCGCGGAATAAAAATTCCCGCCTGAGTGGCGGGAGTGTTGACAATTTCTCAAAATCGAGGTATAGTATAGGAAACGAGGGTGCTACCGGTAGACGGTCAGCCCCGTGGTTTAGTTACAGGAAGTAACCGCACTGTTGGAGCAGGGGCGGTTACTTCTTGTTATTAGCCGCAATAAACAGGCTGATAATGCCAACGATTAAAATGCCGATCTGGATAAGGTCGGAGTATGTAACCATTCGCACACCCCCTCTCTGAAAAGTGGGGGCGCAAAAGCTACCCCCGATGATGGGGGCTGACCGCCTACCGTTACTGGTAGCACCATCGACAACATAGCACAGGAATTGACAAAAAGCAAGGAAAGATTGCAACGCCTTAGAAAAAGATACGCTCCCGACCATCAAGGCCGGGGGCGTTGCTCTATGTGGTTACGGTGATTCCCGCCTTTTCCAGCATTGCCCGCTTTTCCTCCGGGGACATGGAAGCAACACGGGCGGCAACTCTCCGGGTCATTGCGTCCGCTTCTTCCTCGAAGGCCTGTTCCTTCCGCCGCTTGCGTTCGTATTCTTCCCGGCGCTCCTGTTTCAGTATGTATTGCTCCTGTATGGAGCTGCCGGACAATCTGAATGCCCCCAGCCCCGTACCGCGGTACATATCAAAGTCAAGAAAACGGTGCAGGGTTCTGGACTTGCGCAGTTCCCGGATTCCCTTGCTTTCCATCTGCCGCGTTCGCTCCGGGCTTTTGCCCATGACCTCCCCGACAGCAGATAGCGTCATATCGTCCCAATACCGCAGGCGTAATACCTGGGCATTATCCGAGGAAAGTTCGCTTATAGCGCCGTCTATGGCCTTATGGAGCTGCTCGTGGTATACAGATTCTTCCACGTTCTCTATTGCATCTGCCGCCCTGCTGTCTGGGACAAATTCGCCCAGAGTGCCGCTGTCCGGCTCGTCAGGCTGTACAGGCCGTTCAAGGCTTGTGGCGGTGTTCAACGGCTCACACCTGCCGTTTTTCGTGCGGTAGCCGGTAGCCTCTGAAAATGCAGTTTTCAGATGGAACATGAACCATCTGGAAAAAGCGCCGCGCTCCGGGCTGTAGGTCTCCACCGCCGCCACCATAGCCAGATAGCCGGTCTGGTACAGGTCGTCAAATTCCACGCCCCGGGGGTTGCCGCTGAGCTGCAGGGCGGTCATGATTTGCATGGCTTTTCGTTTCACAAGGCCGTTTACCTGTTCCCACAGCTCCAGCGTGCGCCCCTGGTCACCCTGCCGAATGGCAAGGGCTAATTCTTCGTTTGACATTTCTGCTGCCTCCCTGTATAATCAGCTTGCAAACAGAATACACATAGGGCAGCTTTCGGGGCATTTCCGGAGGTTGCTTTTTGCGTCCGGGTGATTCCGCTTTTTCCGTTTTTGGTGGCAGTCTCCCTTTTAGCGAAAAAACTCCGGAAAAACCTCTTTTTTAGCCTGCGATTTTGTTCGCTTTTCTCCTTTTTTAGCCTGCGATTTCGTGCGTTTTTCTCCCGTCCTATTAGGATGCGAAACAGGAATCAAGCGCTACATACTCGTTACTCCGTCTCGCTTTCGCTGCAATAATTCGGGGTATACTTCCCATCGAGAAACATTGCTGCGGACAATGTAGACGGGTCGCGGAGGCAGTTTATAGCCGCATCACAGAAACCACAAAAACCAGAAATTTTTTCATCTGCGCCGGGGATAAAATCGGCGTACATGCCCTCGTGACGGTTGCTATAATCCTTTAGCAGCTGAGTCATGGCCGGGTTTTCCAGATGTTTATCAACCAAAGCGCTAAACTGGTACGGGGTCAACGTCAATCCGGGTGTTGTCAGCAATGCCGCATCTGACCCAATCATATCGCCAGACAGCTCCGTCCCCTGCATGACAGAATTGACATAGGCCGTCTTGGCGGTCTCAATCTGTCGCAGTGCGTCATGATAGATTTCATCATGCGACTGTCGAAGGGCTTGCATTTTCTTTGCGTATACATCTCCCGTAATACTGCTCATCTCGTACAGTTTTTCGGCTTCCGCTTTCTTCTCGTTAATAGAACTATACGAGGAAAGGGTTAAATTGACAAGGTTTGAAACTTTTTCAGTAAATTTCATAAAAATTCCTTTCTACAGGGAAAATAGCTCCCTGCCGTAGATGTTTTTTCAACTTTTTTGCTTGGCATTTCTGTAGTACCCGCCGCTATCCCGTCGAAAATGGGATTTACAAGCCACGCGCGTTATCGTGTCAATAAACCGGATTTCCCACCCCCTCGCAATTGTGTTTCAAAATCATACAGTCACCATATTCCGCAGGCGGTAATTTCGGCTTGTATTCCGGCTGATAGCATACACATTTCCTCCGGCCATTTCGATAATTCGGGAGCCTGTAGCCTCGTCGATCTCCACAAGTTCCTGAGGCATTTTTTCCGTGGAAATAATAGTCGTGAGATGATTTATGTACCGCTGGTTCAAAATCTCGAATGCAATTCCCACATCTGCCGCCGTTGGTGTAGCTGTGCCGTCCGCTGATCTTCCTATCTTGAACAAATCGTCGATATACAGAATTTGAACGGTTTTGTACACCTGCAGTATTTCTGCTCGTCTGTCATTGTCAAGGCTCAGCGCTTTGATTTCCGCGACTTTATCCCGCCATGCCATATATCTGACCTCGTCACCGGCCAAAAGCCTATGGCGGGCTATAGCGGTACAGAGATGGGTTTTCCCGCTGCCGGGCTGTCCGCAGAACAGCAGCCACCCCTCCGGGTGTTCCGCATAGGCAACCGCTCCGGCTTTAATAGTCTTTTGCCACGGTTCTGTGGCGGCGTAAGAATCAAAAGTCTTCTCGCGAATGATATTTTTCAGGCCGGATTTCTCCATTTCCCAGATGCAGCGGCGGATTTTCATACAGTCGCAATCCTGCACAGAAACAGAACCATCCTCCCGTGGAAGCGCAATGCTTCCACGATTCTTGCATTTTGGGCAGTCTATCCCGGTCAAACTTCCGGGGGTGCTGTTGATGGCGTCGGCCTTCATCCGGGCATGTGCTGCCGGGTCATAATTATCAAATGTAATGCCCGACAGTCCATGTAGGCTTTTCAGGTTCAACCTTTCCATTACCTTTCTGCTCCTTTCCATTCCAATTGCTCACAGCTGCCTGCCAATTTTTCATTTTGTTCCGCCCAACCATCCAGCCGTTACTCTCGTAATAGCTTACAAATCGCTCTGCATCTACACTATAGCCTTGCTCTTGGCAATACGTCTTGACTTCATTAACCGTTGGAGGGGAAAATTTGTGGCGGGTGGGCGGCTTGTCCGCCACCATATCCTCTTTTGAAGTTGAGGTTGAAGTTAAGGTTGAGATTGAGGTTGAGGTTGGATATCGCTCGATATCAGTTGATATCAGCTGATTGCGCTCGATATCAGAAATGCCTCTCCATTCTTCAAAAGTGGGAGGAATACCACCGGATTTCTTTACTTCCCGAACAAAAACGGCATACTGTTTCTGTTCAACTTTACGGTCGTATTGTCCTGAATCCCGGTCTAGCTTCGGCTGAATGAAGTCCCAGGCAACTCCCAGCACGCCATCAAGTTCAGGGACAACGCCCAGCTCCGCATAATCCAAAATTGCTTCGAACAACACCCCCTTTTCCTCAAGGGTAAGTCGCTTTATGCAGGGACGAATGTCAAAATAGAACATCACACCGGGCTTAGACATCAAACCACCCCGGCATTGTATCCTGTATCGGCTGGGCGCTTGATTTCTGGACTACTTGAACCGGGCAGACCTCGGCGGAGAAAATAGCAGCCGCTGATTTTTCAATCTCGCTAGCACGCCGAAACATGGATTTCACGCAAATCTGCTTTTCCAGTTCGTTCCGTGGCAAAAAATACCCGTTACGGTTGTCGGCAAGAATTGGCACACCGGCAAGCCGCTCCTGCTGGATTTCCCGTCCCGGTTTTCCGGTTATGCGCTCAAGGTCGCGAATGGTCAGCCCCGTCTCCGCGCCTATACCCAGAAAATCCGAAATTTTCAGTTGACGCGCCGGGTTACCCGCTGTACAATCAACGCGGAAGTTGCTAGCCGCATTTCCGCTCGATGCCCGTTCCGCTGCGCCAACAGTGGGGCGGGCAATTTCTTTTTCAGCCATTCTCGTTCCCTCCCTTCTCCCGGCTCATGCGGTCGAGTTCCTCCGACAATGCGGTGACATTCACCATGAACCGATTTCCGGCCATGAAACCGGGACAGCTCCCTTGCGCGACCATGATCCTTATTCGGTATTCCGGGAGAAGTCCCGTCGCCGCTGTTTGACGGATAGTCTTAAATTCTGGCATGAAAAAACCTCCTTTTTCAACGGTTTTTGTTGACTTTTGTGTACATCTAGATTATAATGCACATATAGAGGGCTGTAAAGCCCCAAGTTAGCCCTGGATTTTAAGGAAATTTTCTGATAGGAGGGTTTTGTAACCCGTGATAGACTATGAAAGCAGAAAAGTAGAAACGGGGAAGCGAATCAAGTACGAAAGGGAAAAGGCTGGATTGAGCAAAAAAGAGCTGCTTGTAAAAATCTATATGTCAGAATCATCCCACAAAACGCTTTCTTCATGGGAAAACGGGAAGTCGCTCCCTGATTTGAACTCGCTTGCAAGAATGGCGGATTTGTTTGGCTGTGATATTGGTTATTTGCTTTGCGATTATGATGAACGCACTAGAGATATAGCTGATGCTAGCCAGATAACAGGATTATCTCCGGGCGCAATAGAACAACTCATTAAAGGCGATGATCGGATCGTTGGATTCATTTCTTTTTTGATAGAGAGTAACAGGATTGTCCCGGTCGGATTTAACGCACTACGTTGTGTTGATTCGTTATTGGAAATTAAGCACTATCGAAATGAGGTGTTGCCCAAACTTCCACAATGCAATATAAGCAAGATTATAAATACTTCTAAAGTCAGCAACGATGATATTGAGGAAGAAGCAAAAAGGACTGCGGTCATTGATGAGATTGACCGTTTAAGAGACTTGTATGGTTCTTTACTATGGAAGTGTGAAAAAGGTATGAGCTCCGCTATTGAAACATTTATTGACGAGGAAGTGAAAAAATATGGCTAGTTTGCAGGAAAGGCGGGACAAGTCCGGCAAGCTGATTTCCTACTCCATCCGGGTTTTTCGTGGTCGTGGGGCTGATGGGAAGCAACTCAAGCCCTTTACCGCCACCTTTGATGTTTCCCCTACATGGACAGAAAAAAGCGCAAGAAAAAAGGCTGAGGCTTTCGCCGCAACCTTTGAAAAGCAGTGCAAAGAGGGAACCGCCACCGATACCCGCCAGACCTTTGCAAGCTACTGCGATTATATAATTGACCTGAAATCCCAACGGGGCGTGAAGCACTCCACCACCGTCAGGTATAGGGAACTGACCACCCGGATTTATCCCGCTATCGGGCATATCAAATTGAAAGATTTAAGGGTTGACCACCTGAATACCCTTTACACCGATTTGTCAAAAAATGGCACAAGAAAAGGCGGTGAACGCGCCACCGCCAAAATAGACCTTGCTGCCTACCTGAAAGAAAAGAAACTGAGCCGGGCGAAGATAGCCGAAGATTCCGGCCTTGCCGCTTCCACTGTTTCCGCTATGGTCAAGGGGAAGCCCGTCAGCCTGCAAGTGGCTGCCGCTGCTGCCGGGGCTATGGGGGTCAAACTGGAAAAAGTGTTTACCATTGAAGCTGACAACCGCCCGCTGTCCGCAAAGACAGTGCAGGAACACCACCGGCTGATCTCCACCGTTCTGGAACAGGCAGTAAAAGAGGGGCTTGTACCGTTCAACGCCGCCAGCCGTGCCGATCTGCCCAAAGTAGAGCGTAAAGAGGTCAACTATTTCCAGCCGGAACAGGTGGCGGCTATCCGGGAAGCGTTGGAGCAGGAGCCAATCAAGTGGAAATGCCTTGTGCATCTGTTTCTCATTACGGGCGCACGCCGGGGCGAAATCCTCGGTCTGAAATGGGATAAGGTAGACTTTGAAGCAAACAGAATTTACATTTGCAGCAGCATCCTGTATTCTCCCAATATCGGGATTTACGAAAGCACACCGAAGACGGAACGGTCGAAACGGTTCATCGCCCTGCCGGTGGAAACGATGCAGCTTCTGCGAAAATACAGAACATGGCAGACCGCCGAACGCCTCCGTCTGGGGGAATACTACAGCAATCAGGACTTCGTGTTTGCTCAGGACAACGGAAAGCCCATGCACCCGGATACGGTCACGGACTGGTTGAAAAAGTTCGCTGTCCACCACGGGCTGCCGCACATCAACCCCCATGCGTTCCGCCACACAATGGCCTCCATGCTGTATTTCAACGGCGTGGACAGCGTCAGCATTTCCAAACGCTTAGGACACGCTCAGGTTTCCACCACTGCCAATATTTACGCCCATGTGATGGAAGCAGCAGACCAACAAAACGCGGAAATTCTATCGGAAATATTTTTGAAGAAAGCGTGATTTTGAAAGCAAGTTGAATTATTGTTGAATTATCCCGACAGTCAAATTTTAAAAATTGCTGAAAAAGTTAGAAAAACGCCGGATTTCTTATCGAAATCCGGCGTTTTTATGGTTGCGGAGGCAGGACTCGAACCTACGACCTCCGGGTTATGAGCCCGACGAGCTTCCAACTGCTCTACTCCGCGATATTCTGCTGCACTCCCTAGGTGCCTGCATATTATAGCATGAGCAGGATGCTTTGTCAACCCCTATTTTTGTGCGGAGGGGTAGTTGGCTGCAGACACCGAGATATGACAAAAGAAAGAAGTGCAGAAAGAATCGCGGATAGATGAGGAAGGCGCTTTTTCAGTATTGCGGCTTTCGGGTTATTTGCACCGCACACCATGGGGCGGGACTGATCGGTCAGCCCCTTGGATAACGCTCGTAAGGCGCTTTCCTCTGACGGAAATCTTCGCTTTCCTTTCGATACCGCGCAAGCAGCGATTCCGCATCCCAGTCGGGGTGCTCAAAATCGCGGTGCCCGGCAAGCAGGGAGAGGAAAGGCTTGCCATCCTCGCGAACGGGGGGCAGGAAGTGAAAATCCTCCGGGTACATTTTCCGCAGCAGATCCAGAAGCTTTACGCCCAGGGCCACGGGCTGCAGAAGCGTTTCGTCTGTGATGTGCAGGTGAATGCCGCCGCACAGGGTGCCCTCGTGCTTGGAGGTCGTGGGGCTGAAATACACCGGTGTGGATTCCACGCCCGGACAGCCCAGAGCGTTGAAAGCTCTCGAAAAAGCCTCTGCCTTGATGAAGGGCGCGCCGATGATGGCGAAGGGGTCGGCGGTCCCGCGGCCTTCGGAGCAGTTGGTTCCCTCGATCAGGCAGGTGCCGGGGTACAGCAGCGCCGTTTCGTAGCGGGGGATGTTCGGGCTGGGCATTACCCAATAATGCTCCCAGTCCCGGAAGGTCATATTCCGGGTCAGACCGGCGCAGGGAACGATGTGCAGGTCGCATTTGCAGCCCAGCTCCTCGTTCATCATCACCGCCAGCTCGCCGCAGGTCAGGCCGTAGCATACCGGGATCGGGTAGCCACCCACAAAGCTGGCAGCTTCCTCCCGCAGAAGACCGCCCTCCACCCGGTCGCCCAGAGGATTGGGACGATCCAGCACCACCAGCCGCTTCCCGGCGGCAGCGCAGTCCTCCATGCAGTAGCGCAGGGAGGTGAGGAAGGTGTAATACCGGCAGCCTACGTCGGCAACGTCGTAGGCCAGCGTATCGAACAGCGCCAAGGTATCGGCGGACAGACGTTTGGACTCCTTTGTATACAGACTGCGGACAGTCAGGCCGGTATCTTCGTCCACCTCGTCGGCGAACACCGCCCCGGCGGGCTTGTCGCCGCGAACACCGTGTTCCGGCGCCAGCAGAAGCCGCAGGTCACAGCAGCGTTTCAGCACGTCAAAAGTGGGTTCATTGCTGCTGGTACGCCCGGAAGGGCCGGTGAGCAGTGCCGTGCGCCCAATAAAGAGATGGGCATATTCCGCCACGCGGTCAGCACCAAACAAAACCATGTTTTTTCCTCCTTGATGCCCGGTAACATGCCGGGGAATAATGCTGCACCATATTGTAAATCGGAATGTGTTTCGTGTCAAGGAGATTAGGGAAGCTCTGAATAAATCGGCAAGAGCTGTGAGCGAGAGATTTTTCGACCAATCGAGGCATTGAAAGCGGCGGAATACTTTGTGTACCCGCAAGGGGTATGCCGCATCCGTAAGCCGGCTCACGCCGGCAACGGCTGCGCTATATTTCCCGTTTTCGATACCGAAGAGTGGGCGGAAAAGATCCGCTCACGGCCGCAGACGATTTGTTCAGAGGTTCCCTGGAAGGCAAACGAAAGCGGTGAGCTTCCACAGGGGAAACTCACCGCGTATATGGCGGAACTCAGGATTTCAGATCGACAGCGCGGTCGAAGAGGTCTTCCACATCCTTGCCGGGGCCTTTCGAGAGAAAAGAAACCACCACGGCGGCCAGCAGACCGGCGGCGAAGCCGGGAACGATCTCGTAGATATCGGTGGAGGACAGGAAAACCAGCCAGAGGATATCCACCGCAGCGCCGACGGCGATGCCTGCCACCGTTCCGCCGAAGGTGAGCCGCTTCCAGAACAGGCTCAGCAGAATGACGGGGCCGAAGGCCGCGCCGAAGACGCCCCATGCGTTTTCTACCAGACCCATGATGGAGCCGGAGTTGGGGTCAGAGGCGATCATCAGCGCGACGACGGCGATGACGATGACCACGATGCGCCCTGCCCAGAGCATTTCGGAGTCGGAAGCCTTCTTGCGGATGACGGGCTTATAGACATCGCTGGCAAAGGCGGAGGACGCCGCCAGAAGCTGGGAGTCGGCCGTAGACATGGCGGCGGACAGGATCGCGGACAGCAGCAGACCGGATACCAGCGCGGGGAAGATGCGGCGAACCATGGTGATGAACACGGTGGAGGAATCCTCAATTTCGCCCAGATACAGGCGGCCGGCGATGGCGGTCAGGGCGGACATGATCAGGATGATGGTCGTCCAGGAAATGCCGATCACGCTGGACTTGCGAAGTTCCTTCTCGGATTTCAGGGACATAAACCGGATGATGATGTGGGGCATACCGAAGTAGCCAAGGCCCCAGCCAAGGCCGGAAATGATGTCCTGAGGGGTGGTGAAGAAGTTGAAGAAGCCGTCGGGCAGGGCCGCACCGGTCGCGGCACCGTCGCCTGCTTTGGCCAGCGCCAGAGCGAACAGGGGGGCGATCAGCAGCGCGGCCAGCATGATCATGCCCTGGAAGAAATCCGTCCAGCACACCGCGCTGAAGCCGCCAAGGAAGGTGTAGGCCACGATGATGAAGGCGGCGATGTACATGGCAACGGTGGGATCAATGTCCATGACCGTGTTGAACAGGGTGCCGCAGGCCTTGATGGAGGAGGCGGCGTAGATGGTGTAGGCCACAAGGAAAATGATGGCGCTGAGGATTTGCAGGGACTTATTCTTGCTCAGGAACCGGTTGGTCAGGTACTGGGGGATGGTGATGGAATCATTGGCAGCGATGGAGAACCGGCGCAGCCGGGGCGCCATGAAGATCCAGCTCACGGCGTAGCCGATGCCAAGGCCAATGGCGATCCATGTCTGCCCCATGCCGCTTAAATAGATGGAGGCGGGAAGACCCATGAGCACCCATGCGCTCATATCGGAAGCACCGGCGGACAGAGCGGACACCCACGCACCCATGTTGCGGCCGCCGAGGAAGTAATCCTTTTCACCGGCGCCCTTGGACTTGCTGAAGAAGTACAGGCCGATGGCCACCATGAAAATGAAATAGGCTATAAATACGGAAAGCTCAATATAATTCACAAAAATCCCTCTCTCTTTCGATACATGAAATAAAATCATGTATCCATGCTTAATAATGATGGATTTATTATACAGAGGTTTCCGGGATTTTGCAACGAAAACTTTCTTCCTGAGTTGTACAAAAAAACGTTGCCAAAGAAAGGAATAAGTGCTATTATACACAAGATATGATGAAAATTCCGCATGAAGAAGGGAAAAGCGGCATGAGCCTGAAAAAATATGAAGCATTTGTGCGGACGGTGGAGCTTGGCAGTCTGACGAGGGCGGCGGAAGCCATGGGGTCTACCCAGTCCCGCATCAGCCATGTCTTAAGCGCGCTGGAGGAAGAATATGGCTTCGTCCTTCTGCGCCGGAACCGGAGCGGCGTTCGGCTGACGGAGGCGGGGGAGATGGTGCTGCCCAAGATGCAGGAGATTCTCCAAAAGGACCGGGAGCTGACGGAGCTGATCGGGGACATCCGCAGCGCCGACGCCGGAACCGTCCGGCTGGGGGCGTTTACCAGCGTGGCCGTCCACTGGCTGCCAGGGATGATCCGGACGTTCCAGAGCGCCCACCCCAAGGCCGAGCTGAAAATGTTCAACGGCGACTACCACGACATGGAGCAGTGGCTCCGGGAGGGGGAGGTCGATCTGGGCTTTGTGACCCTGCCTGCCCCCGAAGGGATGCGAACCATCCCGCTGACGCAGGACCCGCTGGTGGCGATCATGCCGAAGAACCACCGGCTGGCGCAGCTGGACGAGATCCCCATTCAGGAACTGGGAGAGGACCCCTTTATCAGTCTGCTGCAAAGCTCAGCTCACGATATCCACCGGGCGCTGGACAATGCGGGGGTGCGCCCGAACATCAAATTTACCACCAAGGACGACTATGCCATTCTGGCCATGGTGGAGCAGGGGCTGGGCATTTCCATCGTTCCCCAGCTGCTCATTCAGGGACGGACACAGAATCTGGCGGTTCGTCCGCTGAAGCCCCGTGCCAGCCGAACCATCGCCTTGGCCATCCCGGAGGGGAAGCCTCTGCCCGTGGTTGAGGCGTTTGCCCAGACGGCGGTGGCATGGGTAAACGAACAGAGCGGGAAATAACAGCGTTTGTATTGGAGGATACTGAAAATGAACACGATTTCTGCACCCGAAGGGGATTCCGTTATTTCACAGATTCTGGCGGCCTACGAGCTGCCGGGTACGATTCTGGACATTGCCCGCCACGGCAAGGGGCACATCAACGATACCTTCTGCGTATCGTGCCGTACCCCAGAGGGCGGCACTGTCCAATTGATATTGCAGGGGCTGTCCCAGGCCGCGTTTCCCCATCCTGAGGAAGTGATGGAGAATTTTGTGGGCATCACGTCCTATCTGCGCAGAGAGATTCTTGCCGAGGGCGGCGACCCCTCCCGGGAGACGCTGAGCCTGGTGAAAACCAGAGACGGCGCGGATTTTGTGACCGACAACCGGGGCAGGGTGTGGCGGCTGATGCCCTTCATCGAAAATGCCGACTGCTATCAGTCGGCCACGCCGGAGCTGTTTGCGGCGTCAGGGCGGGCGTTCGGGCGGTTCCAGTACATGCTCCGGGATTATCCCGCCCAGACACTTCACGAGACCATTCCCCATTTCCACGACACTGAAGTCCGCTTCGGTCAGTTTCTCGCCGCGCTGGAAGCCGATAAGCTGAACCGGGCGAAAGGGGTATCCGCGGAAATCCAATTCTTTCTGGCGCGGAAAGAAGACTGCGGCGTTGCTCTGCGGGCGCTGCGGGAGGGAAAGCTTCCCCTGCGGGTCACCCACAACGACACGAAGCTGAACAACATCCTGATCGACCGGGACACCCACGAGGGCATCTGTGTCATCGATCTGGACACCACCATGCCGGGCCTCTCCATCAACGATTTCGGCGACTCCATCCGCTTCGGCGCGAACCACTGCCTGGAAGACGAGCAGGACTTGTCCAAAGTCAATTTTGACATTCAGCTATACGAGGTGTTCACCCGGAGCTTTCTGGAGGGGGCGCGGGGCAGCCTGACGCCCGCGGAGCTGGAGTATCTGCCATGGGGCGCACGGCTGATGACGCTGGAATGCGGTCTCCGCTTTCTGACGGATTACTTAGATGGCGACCATTACTTCCACGTCAGCCATCCGCAGCAGAATCTGGACCGTGCCCGCACCCAGATGAAGCTGGTGAAGGACATGGAGGAGCAGTTCGACGCCATGGCGGCAGTGGTCGCAAAATATGGAAAATAAGAGTTGTTTTTTAGGATTGCATTTTTGACAGAGCACGCTATAATGTGTCCTGAAACCAGCCGTTCCCCCAATCGGTAACGGCGTCAGATGCAGATAACGCGCTTTTGCGCAGTATAAAGGAGGATACCACAATGAACATTCTGGTCACCGGCGGCGCTGGATACATCGGCTCCCATACCTGCGTTGAACTTCTCAACAGCGGATACAATGTGACGGTCATCGACAATCTGTGCAACGCCAACCCCAAGAGCCTGAAGCGGGTGGAGGCCATTACCGGCAGGAAAGTCAAATTCTACGAGGGAGACGTACGGGACGAGGCGCTCCTGCGGAAAATTTTCGCGGAAAATGAAATTTCCGCCGTCATCCACTTCGCGGGCCTGAAGGCCGTGGGAGAATCCGTCGCCCAGCCTTGGCGTTACTACGACAATAACCTCAATACCACGCTGGTTCTGACCAAGGTCATGACGGACGTGGGCTGCAAGAAGATCATTTTCTCGTCCTCTGCCACCGTCTACTCCGGCGACAACGAGATGCCCCTGCGGGAAACCAGCCGCACCGGCAGCTGCACCAACCCCTACGGCTGGACGAAGTACATGACCGAGCAGATCCTCTCCGGCATTGCCCACGCCGACAAGGAGTGGAGCGTCGTGCTTCTGCGCTACTTCAACCCCATCGGCGCTCACGAAAGCGGCATGATCGGAGAAGACCCCCGGGGCATTCCCAACAACCTGATGCCTTACATCACCCAGGTGGCCATCGGCCGCCGGGAGAAGCTCAGCATCTACGGCAACGACTATCCTACCCCCGACGGCACCGGCGTCCGGGATTACATCCATGTGGTCGATCTTGCCAAGGGACACGTGGCGGCGGTGAAATACGTCGTTTCCGGTCTGGGCTGCGAGGTGTTCAATCTGGGCACCGGAATCGGCTACAGTGTGCTGGACATGGTTCACGCCTTTGAGAAGGCCAATGGTGTCAAGGTCCCGTACCAGATCGTCGGCCGCCGTCCCGGCGACCTGCCCACCTGCTACGCAGACCCGGCCAAGAGCGAGCGCGTCCTTGGCTGGAAGGCGGAAAAGAATCTGGAAGACATGTGCCGTGACTCCTGGAACTGGCAGTCAAAGAATCCCATGGGGTACGGGGAATAAAGAACAGCAAAAAAACACATCGGCCGTCCATTTGGATGGCCGATGTGTTTTTGGGGTTTATACTGAACTCCAATTAAAATCTTTAAAAAAGATTTTAATTGCCTGAAGGGCATGGAGTTCATATGAGACTTGTTTGTGATTTCTTTCCTTATAAATCACAAAACAGGCAGCGCCGTCAGGCGATAATAGTATTAGTGGAATTATTTGCGGATGTGTTTTGCAATACAGAACGCATAATAACAGGAAAGAGGCAAATCATGAGATGGAATCCACTTTCCGTTTTTTCTGACGAACAGAATACTTTTCTATCCATTTCTCGACAGAATTGGGATACGAATAATCCTGGTTTCTTCCGTAATTTGCATTAAAATATAATTCTATTATACCTATTCTAAATATAATAGATTCTGTGCTTTCTCCTTTCCCACGGTTATACTACTTACTGGAATTAAATCTGATTCTAAAGGGATGATTAACCGTGGACTTGAAGGCAGTCGGGAAACGAATCAAGGCAGCCCGTGAGCAAAAGGGGCTGACGCAGGAAGCGCTGGCAGAATTGGTGAATTTAAGCCCTATGCATGTCAGCGTAATTGAACGGGGCTTCAAGCCTACCAAGATGGACACATTCTGCAATATTGCCAATGCTTTGGATGTGTCCGCCGATACATTGCTTCAGGATGTCATCGATCACTCTGCCGATTCTGTTCCGTCTGATTTAGACGATCTCATGAAGGGTCTCCCCGCAAAGGAGCGGCGCAAAATATACCACTGCGTCAAAGCGTATATTGAAGCCTACTATGAAAACGGCTGATTTCGCCAGCAAGCAATCAAAAAGATTGCCTGCTGGTTTCCTTTTGCTATAATTCGACTGACTTCGACATGCCTTTTCCTGCATTATAAGCCTGTCAGAATTACTTATAAATATAAATTTATATGGTTCTGATTATTTATATTGGAAATGAGGCAATGGTATGTCGATTGTAAAATTCGAGCTGAATGAGACGCAGCTTGCGCTGCAATTAAGGAGTACGCTGGAACAGGCTGATTCCTGCTATGCAAAAGAATATCTTCCTTTTGCGCAAGCCAATGCGAAGTTATCCGATGATGCTTTTGTGGATACGCTGGAAAGACAGTTTGCTGCCAAACTATTGTATGTTGCATGGCAGGGTGTTCGCTGGAACTTGGATTGTTACCGAGATCCAATAAACAAGCTCCGGCTCCAAACCGATTATGAAGAACTTCATGGAGAATATCTTTTTTTCTGCGCTTCCGCAGGTACAAGCCACCGAAGACGCCATATGTTCTTCTGCCCGGCAGTTTACCCCGGAGCAGCAAGCAATGGCAATACAAATTGCGGACTACTATTCCTATCTGGAAACCATAGGCTTCAAGCTTGTACACTATTGGGGCTTCCTGTGGGGCAACGAATTCTTCCCCAAAGTCGTTCCCGGGTATGCCGCTGATACAGTTTTTACCGCAAAGTACATGCACATGCTTGAACACGATCTTGGCATCATACTTGCAGACCAGACGTAACAAACGGAGCCTCCATTTGGCGGAGGCTCCGTTTGTTAGCAAATACTGCCTGACGATCGATTACACCCTGTCCAGAATTCTTCCGTCCGTAGAAACGATCACCACGTCCCACGGGATCAGCTTTCCGCTGTTCAGCAGCGCTTTCTTCACCGCCTGCTCAATACCGCCGCAGCAGGGGACTTCCATCCGAACGACCGTGATGCTGCGGATGTCGTTGTGCTTCAGAATCTCCGTGAGCTTGTCGGAATAGTCCACGACGTCCAGCTTGGGGCAGCCTACCAGCGTGATGCGGCCCTTGATGAAATCCTGATGGAAATTGGCATAGGCGTAGGCCGTGCAGTCGGCGGCGACCAGAAGCTTCGCCCCGTCGAACCATGGCGCGTTCACGGGCGCAAGCTTGATCTGCACCGGCCACTGGCGCAGCTGGGATTGCTGGGGCGTCCTGATGTCGCAGGGGGATTCCTCCCGGTGAATGGCCCGCGCCGCGGAGCCGGGGCAGCCGCAGGGCAGTTTTTCTTCCTTTTTTGCTTTCGCGGCCAGAACGGCGGCTTCGTCATAAGCAGCCGTTTCCCGTTCTACGAAGGTGATCGCGCCGGTGGGGCAGGCGGGGAGACAGTCCCCCAGACCGTCGCAATAATCGTCCCGCATCAGCTGCGCCTTGCCGTCTACCATGGCGATGGCGCCCTCGTGGCACGCCGCCGCGCAGGCGCCGCAGCCGTTGCATTTTTCCCGGTTGATTTCAATAATTCTGCGAATCATAATCTGTTCCTCCTGTTTTTTGGGGGAAACTCTGAACAAATCACCTTCGGCTGGACAGCGGACCTTTTTCCCTAGCCGTGCGGCTTCACAAGCGGGAAATACACAAAGTATTCCTCCACTTGTGAAGCCTTCGTCTAGGAAAAAATCTCTCGCCGCCAGCTCTCGCCGATTTGTCCAGAGCTTCCCTTGACTTTATGGCCACAGTTTACTATACTATTGCAAAAACGTATGTTGGAATTCCAACAAAGGAGCGATTATGGAAGCATATTATGAAATATTGTCCCAATGTCCGCTGTTCACGGGGATAACGCGGCAGGAAATGCCGGAAATACTGAACTGTCTGGACAAAAAGGTGGTCGAGATACCAAAAGGCGACCCGGTGTTTCTGGAAGGGGAGCCTGCCCGGTTCGTGGGGGTCGTGCTGTCCGGCGGGGTGCAGATCGTCCGGGACGATTACTACGGAAACCGAAGCGTGCTGACGGTGGCCGCGCCCGGCGGGCTGTTTGCGGAAGCTTTCGCCTGCGCGGGGCTGGAGACATTGCCGGTCAGCGCCTTTGCCGTGCAGAACAGTACCGTGCTCCTGCTGGATTGCCGGCGGGTGATGACCGGCTGCGGCCATGACTGCCTGTTCCACAGCCGGCTGGTATACAATCTCTTGCAGGGCATCGCTCAGAAAAATCTGGCGCTGACGGAGAAGATACGGTTCATGTCCCGGAAAACGACCCGGGAAAAGCTGATGGAATTCCTGCTCGATCAGGCGAAGCGCCACGGCAGCGCGGAGTTTACGATCCCCTATGACCGTCAGGCGCTGGCGGATTATCTGGGCGTGGAGCGGAGCGCCATGTCGGCGGAGATCGGGAAGCTGCGGAAGGATGGGCTGATCGAAACCAGCGGCGCGTGGTTCCGGGTGGCGGCTTCTGACGGGAAATGATTACAAATGTGTAACAATATGTGGATTCTGACGGCTTTTTCGACACAAGATGTTGTGGGGATTTTAAAAATTGTATTGACAATTTCTTAAATCGGTCTTATAATACTGAATAGAGAAACACGAGCAGAGGCGCTGCGTCCGTAACGGCGGTTTCGTCAGGGGGCAGGGCTTAACAAGGAAATGGGGTAGGATGCCCCGCATTGACCAATACCGTGTGCGTTTAGAAGCCTGTCCGTTGGCGAAAGCCAGTCATTGGGGCGACCTGAGAAGGCAGGGCAGGTTTTGCTTGAGGCGCGAGTCGGGAGACCTACTGTTTCGTCAGAATGTTGCTTCGGAATGGTCATGGCGATGTTCTACCCGTCGGTGGAACACGCGATGACCATTTTTTGCGTGGTTTCTCTAAATTACAACCTAATTCATGTTTCCGTGGCCGGGCGGGGCGTTCAGACTGCCCGGCTGAACAAGAGAACGGGGTGCGAGTCCCCACGCTGCCGGCACTGTAAGTGTCGAGACGGCCTGCCGTTGGTGAAAGCCAGTCATTGGAGAATTCCGAGAAGGCAGACAGGCCGCCGCTCGAGACACAAGTCAGGAGACCTACGGAAACAGACAGCGGCCGCTTTGCCCCGGGAATTGGGCGGAGACGGTCGGTTTTCGGCGCAGAAAAACGGCTGCGGCGGTCTATTGTTTTGGACTGCCGCAGCCGTTCTTCATTATATATAGAAATGTAGAAAAAGGTGCATTATGCCGACGCCAAGCAGAAACGCGATTTATGACGCGACCATCCGCAGAATGACCGCGTGCGCTCTGGAAGAAGCGGAGAACCGTTTCGCCGTGGAACACGCGCAGGACACGGAGCAGCAGCTTGCCGATTATCTCCGCAAATATGCGGACGAACTGGGGCACACGCCATGGCCACGGGAGATTCCGGGCGGCGTGACCATTCAGACACGCTTCGGAAGCTGGGAGGCGGCTGTGGCGGAGGCGGGGCTGCCTTTCCCCGAGCATCCGAACCAGCCGGGCAAGTTCCGGCGCGTCCGCGAAGAGATCCAGCGCCAGCGAGCCATCTACCGCCAGAAGAAAGCCGAAAAACGGGAGCGGGCGAAGGAACGAATGAAGGCGCAGGAAGAAAAAAGAAGAAAAAATCGTCAATCCGGTATTACCTGATCCGCGTAACCCCCTTGCGCGAATCTGTAATATATTGGGAAACTCTGAATCAATCGTCTGCGGCTGAGCAGCGGGTCTTTTGCCCCCATGCCGCAGACTGAAAAACGGGAAATACATGCAGTATTTCTCCGTTTTCCAGTCTTTGCCTGGGAACAAAATCCCTCGCTGTCAGCTCTTGCCGATGGAATCAGAGCTTCCATTAAGCTGTTTTGATTGCCCAAGGAACAGCTTTTCCTCCCTTAATACCGCCGTCGGAGCAGAGGCGGCGGTATCAAGGAAACAAAAACCTCCGCCGGGGTTCCGGCGGTGCAAATAGATATCCGGCTTATTTTGTGGCAAATGCGCGACCGACCGAAACGGGAGACACGCATTCTTGTTCAGCTGAACAAGGGAATCCGGTGCAAAACCGGAACACGGCGGGCAGACCCGTCGTGCTGTAAGCACGGAGCCGACTTCCTTTCCGCGAAAGCGGGTCATTGGGGAAACCTGAGAAGGCGGGAAGCGGCGTGGACGATTTCGTCCGAACGTGTTAGTCAGAAGACCTACAAACTGTGCGTTTGAAAAACGTGCAGCATAAGCAGAACGCCCCGGCGGCGGTAAACCCGACGTGCCGGAGCTGGCCGGAATGAATTCCGCTTTACGCCTGCGGGCGTTGCAATACCATATAATGAGGAGGTTTATTTATGAAGAGAAGACTACTGGCATTCCTGCTGGCGTTTGTGATGACGTTCAGCCTTGTGCCGGTAAACACGTTTGCCGCAGAGGCAGATGCAGCCGCTCATTACACCAACATTACCACGGAATCCGGCGAAAATGTGACCGTCGAGTATGTGGAAACGGTTGTTGGTGAAGCGGCGTGGGGTCAATCGATCAACACACCGTATTACCATGTGACGATTCCTGAAGGAACCGAAAAGGTGCTTCTCACCTATCCGGAAAGTGTCAATCTTGTGCTTTCCGGGGATGACGGGGCAGTTTTCTTCTACAGAAATACGTACCCGGGACAAAGCACGATTGATCTCGGCGGGGCTCTCACGGTTGCGACCAACAATGACGGAAGCAAGACGGTGACCATTCCTGTTGAAAATTTCATGCTGAGTACGGATGGTTCAGTTGCTGTGGGCATGGCATACTACGTTGACGGGGAGAACCAGTCTGCTGCCGAATTCTTTGACTTTACTTACGCAGCCCTGACCCATGCGGTTACCCTGACCTCCGGCGAGGGCTATACCCTGACCGGAGAAGCCACGGTAGAGGACGGCAAGGACTACAGCTTCACCGTCACCATCGCCGACGACTACGAGATGGAAGACAACTTCGTAGTCAAGGCCAACGGCGAAACGCTGACGGCCGGTGAAAGCGGCAGCTACACGGTTGAGAACGTCACTGCTGATCTGACCATTACCGTCGAGGGCGTCGTGAAAAAGCAGGCTGCCGGTCACGCTGTGACTTTGACTCCCGGCGAGGGCTATACCCTGACCGGAGAAGCCACGGCAGAGGATGGCAAGGACTACACCTTCACCGTGACCGTGAGCGAAGGCTACGACGCGGCCAACATGGTCGTCAAGGTCAACGGCGAGGAAGTTACCGCGGTTGACGGCATTTACACCGTCGAGAAGGTTTCCTCCGACCTGACCATCACCGTCGAGGGCGTGACCGAAGCCGTTCAGAAGACGGCCGGCCTGTCCGTTCTGAAGTTCGGCGACACAAGCACCGAGGCCAAGGCGCAGATGTTCCAGCTGATTCCGGCTTTCGACCCGGCGGTCAAGGAATACACCGTGCTCGTGCCGGACAACTCCAACATGTTCTACGCATGGGCGACGCAGGCTATCGACAGAAGCAGCAGCACGACCATCACGGCCAAGTGGGTAAACCTTAACGTTGATACCGAGAAGACACAGGCTCTGACCTCCGGCAAAGCCAGCGGCCAGAATCTGGCAGGCTTTGCACCCACCGGCACGAAGGTCAACACCATGACCGTCACCGTTGTGGACGGCGACATCAAGGATGAGTACAAGCTCACCTCCGTCCGTGTTGCGCCGAGCCTGACCGCCCTGTCTCTGGACGGCATCCGGTTCGCGGAGAGATTCTCCGCTACCAAGACGGCTTACACCGCGACCACTGCCGCCGAGAGCGTTACCGTTGCGGCGACTCCCCGTGATGAAAGCTACACCGTCACCGTCAACGGCGGCAGCGATACCACCGTTCCGCTGAATCTTGGTGAGAACAAGATCAACGTGGTCGTCACCAACCCCGGCGGCTATACCAACACCTACACCATCACCGTTACCAGACTGGCATCCATCGAGGTCGGCTTCACCGTTGACCCCGCCGACGCCAAGGTAACTGTCTGGGATTCCAACAAGGACAGAATTGCTCCCACGGACGGCAAGTATTCCGTCATGGCTGATGCCGAGTACACCTACCTCGTGCAGAGTGACGGCTATGTCAGCCAGAAGAGCAGCTTCAAGTTCAGCGAGAGCAGCACCATCGACATTACTCTGGCTGTGGCCACGGAAAACCCGAACCTCGACAGAAGCATCACTGCCGAGTGGGGCAACTTCCGCAACGGCGACAACAACCTTGGCATCACCAACGCCAAGACCCCCTACGCTCCTGAGGACACGGAGCTTCTGTGGGCTGTGAAGCACGGCACCGGCTGGGCGGCCGCCCCCGGTTCTCCCATCATGGTCGATGGCGACATCTACACCTACTCCGGAAGCACCATCCGCCGTCTCAACAGCATGACCGGTGAGGTCGTGACCGAAGGCACCATGGTTGATAAGTCCAGCTACTCCATCGTCCCCATGACCTATGGCGACGGCATGGTCTTCGTTGGCCTGTCCGGCGGCAAAATTCAGGCATTCAATGCCAAGACCCTGGAATCCCTGTGGGTCTACACCGACGAGCTGGGCGGACAGCCCAACTGCCCCATCACCTACAAGGACGGCTACATCTACGCAGGCTTCTGGAACAGCGAGGACAGAAACGCCAACTTCGCCTGCATCAATACCATTGACGAAGATCACGCCTCCGCTACCGAGGTCAAGTACGCCAGCTGGACTTACACCAGAGCGGGCGGCTTCTACTGGGCGGGCGCCTACGTCACCGACAAGCTTGCCATCGTCGGCACCGATGACGGCGCAGGCGGTTACGACACCAACGGCGCCGCGCTGCTGGTCTTCGACCGCTTCACCGGCGAGAAGCTCGACGCCCACGAGGGTATCCGCGGCGACCTGCGCTCCAACGTTTCCCATGACCCCGAATCCGACCGGGTGTTCTTCACCACCAAGGGCGGCATTCTGGGCAACGCCCAGATCGACTGGGATACCGGTAAGATTCTGGACTACAAGGAAGTCGTTATCAAGGATGCGCAGGGCAATGCCAACGCCATGTCCACCTGTACGCCTTCCGTATACAATGGCAGAATCTACATCGGCGTCGCCGGCACCAGCCAGTTCGGCGCCAACAGCGGCCATGGCATCGCGGTTTATAACCTGAACGGCGACGGCTCCATGACCCAGGCGTATGTTTACGCCATTGTTGGCTATCCCCAGACCTCTGCCATGGTCTCCACGGCATACTCTGCCGAGGATGGCTCCGTGTACATCTACCTGCCCTACAACTATACCCCCGGCGGCGTTTCCGTACTGAAGGATAAGCCCGGCCAGACTGCGCCTGTGACCACCACCGGCTCCGGCTACAGCGAGGTCTTCACCCCGGTCGGCCCCCTGGCGCAGTACTGCATCTGCTCCACCATCGCCGACCAGTACGGCACGATCTACTATAAGAACGACTCCTGCTACATGATGGCGATCACCTCCAAGATCGAATCTCTGGAGATCACCCAGTATCCCACCATCACCGAGAACGAGGACGGCTCCATCACCGTTGACGGTCTGAAGGCTGTCACCAAGCTGAAGAACGGCGAGGAGCGGGATGTATCCAACTATGTTTCCGTCGTCAAGAACGAGGAGACCGGCGGCTACACCGTGTCCTACACCTACGGCTTCGACAACGCTAACTACGGCCTGAAGACCGTGACCGCTGAGATTGCCGACTACACCGTCACCATCCCCACGGGCGAGGGCTACACCATCACCGGTGAGAAGACCGTTAAGAATGGCGAAGACTACACCTTCACCGTGACCGTGACCGAAGGCTACGACGCGGCCAACATGGTCGTCAAGGTCAACGACGCCGAGGTTACTGCGGTTGACGGCAAGTACACTGTCGAGAAGGTTTCCTCCGACCTGACCATCACCGTCAGCGGCGTGAAGAAAATCATTATTGGCCTGTCCGCCCTGAGATTCGGCAGCACCGACAGCATCAGAAGCGCGAAGTATTTCGATATGACCCCGTCCTTCGATCCGGCCGTCAAGGAATACACCCTGCTCGTACCGGACAGCACCAATGCTGTTTACGCATGGGCAACCCGCGGCGCAGACCTGTCCACTAAGGCGAGCATTAAGGCCACGTGGACGAGCATGAGCACCGGCAAGGCTTCCAACACGACGCTTATCTCCGGCAGCTCCAGCGGTAAGAATCTGTCCGGCTTCAACATTGCCGGCGCCGAATCCAACACCCTCACCATCACCGTGACCGATGACGGTTCCACGGACGTTTACACCGTCAAGACTGTCCGCATTGACCCGTCTCTGACGAAGCTGGCTCTGGATGGCGTCAAGATCAACGAGACCTTCTCTGCCACCAAGAAGACCTACACCGCGATGACCACGAAGGACAGCGTTACCGTTCTGGCGACACCTCGCGGCGAGGACTACACCGTGACCTACAACGGCGAGACCAGCAATGTCATTCCGCTGTCCGCAGGCGAGAACAAGATCGAGATCGTCGTCACCAATAAGGACGGCTACACCAGTTCCTACACCCTCACCGTCACCAAGGCTGACCACTCCGTCACCATCCCCACCGACGAGAGCTACCTCGTCACCGGTAAGGAAGCCGTTATGGACGGCGCGGACTACACCTTCAAGGTGGAGGTCGATTACCGCTACGAGGCGGGCGAAGACTTTGCCGTGAAGGTCAACGGCGAAACCGTGACCGGCGAGAAGGGCGTTTACACCGTCAAGAACGTCACCACAGATCTGGTCATCACCGTCGAGGGCGCGACGAAGAAGGTTCTGAAGCCCGTAACGGTCTACTTCTCCTTCTCTCACGACGATAAGTTCGAGTCCTGCGAGCAGTCCGGCCAGACCGTGGCTCTGAAGAAGGTCACCGTTCCTTACTTCGATCTGGCACTGTACGGCCTTGAGGACTTCTACTTTGCCTCTGAGGACTACGGCCCCGCCAGCGGCGATCCCACCGGCGGCCCCGGCAGTGCTCTGGACCCCGGCACCAAGGAATTCGCTTACGGCAAGATCACCATGCTTCACTTGTTCCTCTATGCCACCGAGGTTTACTATCTGGGCATTGACCCTGCGGATGCGGGCAAGGGCTATCTGGCGAATAATGGTATTATGGGCACCGATATCTTCAGTTACAGCGGTTCTACGGGCTCCATCTTCCTGCAGAATATCTGGAATTACGACCTGAACCTGAACTACTATCTGAACTACGAGTATCCTCTGGCCTCTGCGGGCTGGGGCAGCACATGCGATCAAATCCTGCTCCGCGAGGGCGACATCGTCACCCTCGGCCACTTCTCCGACTGGAGCTTCTTCAATGATACCACCAGCATCTTTAATTACATCGTAGCCGACAAGACGGATCCCGTTCAGGGCGACAAGATCAAGCTGGAGCTGTACCATGCGGGCGCTGACATGTATGGTACTTACAACACTGCCCACACCCTCATCGACTACAGCCCCAGTGTTTACTGCACGCCTGTCAACGATATCGTTTCCGGCGACGTGACCACATGGCAGTATGTGGGAAATGCGGAAGCTGACGGCAGCCTGGTCGTGGACACCAGCAAGCTGGCTCCCGGCGAGTATATCTTTGCTCTGGCCGGCCAGCCCGGTAAGGAGAACTCCGGCGTCATCTGCTCCACCCCCGGCGGCATCCGCCTGACCATCCACGAGAAGCCCGTCGTAAAGGGCGATATCAACGGCGACGGTGTGATCGACTCCACCGACGTAATGGCTCTGTTCAACGCGATCAACTCCGGCGATGACCTCGACGCCACTGTTGCAGACGTCAACGGCGACGGCGTGATCGATGCCCGCGACGTGATGGCGCTGTACAACATCATCAAGAGCGACAACTGATCCAGCAGATGGTTTGCCGGCCGGAATATCCTGTTTTGACCGGCAAACCCCACCTTACCGGTACTTGACTCAAAGCAAAAAGACAACTTCTGACAGGAGGATGTTATGAAAATTTTTAAGAAATCCATGTGCCTGCTCCTCGCGGTAGTCATGGTTCTCGGCATGGCGATCACCGCCTCCGCCGTGGAGACCACGGAAACCATGAGCGTGACGGCCAGCAAGGCCAACCCGGCGGTTGGCGAGGAATTCAGTATTTATCTGAACGCCAGCGGCAATATCGCCGAATGCGGATGCTTCCAGATGGACCTGTACTACGATCAGGATCTGTTCGAGTACGTGGGCGCAAACACCGCTTTCACACCCAACCACAACACCAATAAGACCACCGGCGCGCGGTATATCCGCCTGACGTGGCTTGACCTGACCAGCCAGACCGTGATCCCCAAGGGGCAGTTCTGCGAGCTGAAGTTCAAGGTCCTGAAGGCTGGCGAATATCACTTCCAGCTGACCAACATCGTCATTTCGGATTATAAGGGCGACGCCATCATGAATGTTGCCACTGCTCCCGGCTCCGTGGACGTGGCTGCAACGGAAGCTCCCGCCTTCGTCGGCTACGCAGTTTCCGCTTCCGAGGACAAGGCTGTCACCGTCGGCGAGAGCGCCGAGGTCAAGATCAATGTTTCCAACAGCGACAGCATCATCACCACCTACAACGCCTATGATCTGACCCTGACCTATGACACCGACAAGCTGACCTACAATTCCTGCACCGCCGCCGACGCTCTGGCAGTCGTGAAGGATGACGTTCCCGGCACCATCCGTGTGATCGGCTTCGGCGATGACAAGAATCTGGATACCCCCGCCGCTACCCTGAGCTTCACCGCCAAGGGCACGGGCGAAGCGGAAGTGAAGATCACCTCTGCCAAGGTTGACATCGGTTCTCAGGCCGTCGGCAGCGACGCCCCTGCGGCTTTCCTCCTGGACGACACCACCGTGATCAAGGTGACCGGCTACACCGTCACTTTGGGCGAGGGCCTGTCCGGTGAATCCACCGTCGCTCCCGGCGCGGACTACACCTTCACCGCTATCGACGCGGACAACTACGACTACGTTATCTCCGCCACCATGGGCGGCGAGACCACCACTGCCAACGACAACGGCGACGGCACCTACACCATCCCGGGTGTCACCGGCAATCTGGTGATCAATGCTACCATGACGCCCAAGAGCTACAATGTCACCGTGGAAGGCACCGGCGCAGGCGATGTGACCGCTGCCGATAAGGCAACCTACAACACCGACTACACCTTCACCGTGACCGAGGACGATAACTACACCTATACCACCACCGTGACCGTGGGCGGCAAGGCCTACACGTTGGGTACTCCCGAGAATGGCAAGTACACCATCCCCGGCACCGACATCAAGGGCGACATCGTGATCAGCGTCACCAAGACCGTGAAGCCCTCCTCCGTGGTTTCCGTCACCAAGCCCGATTACGTAAAGGGCAACGACACCGCCACCAAGGGTCAGGATTACACCTTCACCGTCGATAAGGAAGAAGGCTACGACTACTCCGAGCCTACCATCAAGATCGGCGGGCAGGATGTGACCGACAAGCTGGTCAAGAACGGCGATGGCAGCTACACCATCCCCGGCTCCACCATCACCGGCAACATCACCATCGAAGTGACCAAGACCGCGGCTGTTGCTGTGGACGTCGCCCAGTACCTCACTCTGGACGGCAAGGTCATGTACCTTGTGACCGCTTCCGGCACTCTCCCCGAGGGTCAGGTTGCCAAGTACGACGGCATGAGCATGTTCTGGTCCGAGAAGTACAACGCATATGCTTATCTGGTTATCTCTGCGGATAATCTGGAGGCTGTGAAGGCGGAAGCCGCTGCGAAGGTCAAGGTCGCGGAAGGCACCTCTGCCGGAACCGTGGATTACAGCGGCGATGTGAACGGCACCGGCCTGACCGACGTCAACGACGCTCAGCTGACCTACGATATGTACAACACCAAGTACAGCAGCTTCGATGTTGTCTCCATGCTGAAGTTCCTGAATGCCGATGTGAGCGGCGACAAGAAGGTCAATACCGCTGACGCTACCGCTATCGTAAACCTCATCAAGTGATTTCCTGAATGACCGGGTCTTCTGACCCGAAACCAAAGTGCCTCCCCCGCCGTGAAAGGCGGGGGAGGCCAGACCGCAGAATTCGGAGGGTCACAGGTATCCCTATGGAAAGTGGGGACAGCTGTGAATTTCCGACACCTTTGCCGTAGGATGTGAATTTTATGAAAAAGAGAATTTTGTCCAGCCTGCTTGCTTTTGTACTGCTTTTATCCGCCCTGCCCATGGGAGTTTATGCCGCGGAAACGCACTATTCGGTCGCCGCTTCGCCGGATCAGACTACGGATGTTGGGAAGACCGTCAGCATGAGCGTGTACGTCTTCGGGGGAAAGTACAATGCCTACGATCTGGTGCTGACCTATGACACCGCGCGGCTGACCTATGTGTCCGGTCAGGCGGCGGATAAAGGGGCTTCGGTAACCGAAAAGAGCGGAAGCATCCGCGTCATCGGTTACGGCGCGGATAAGTCCGCTTCCACGGAGGTCATAACCCTGACATTCAAGACAAAGGCGGCAGGGACGGCGGAAGTCAGGATTTCCTCGGCGAAAATCGACGCCGGCGCGAACGCCCCGACCAAGGACGCGCCGCTGGCTTTAACCAAGAACAGCACCACCCGATTTACCATCCAGCCGGGGTACACCGTGACGCTGGAGGATGGCCTGACCGCCGACAGCCTGAGCGCGGCGGCGGGAGAGGATTACACCTTCCGGGCGACAGACCCGCTTCACTATGACTACAAGCCCTCGGCGAAAGTAGGCGGCAAGGACGTCACGGTGAAGGACAACGGCGACGGAACCTACACCATCCCCGGCGACAAAATCACCGGAAACATCACGGTCAAGGCCAACAGAACCCCCAAGACCTACAAGGTAACATTCAAGGGAGAGGATCTGTCGGGCGAGAATTCCGCAACCTATAACACGCCCTACCATTTCAAGCTGAACCGGAAGGCCGGATACAGCTACGTTCTGCGTGTGACCATCGGCGGAAAATCTTACACCGGCTACAAGGCGGAGAACGGCGGCTACGTGATTCCGGGTGCGGCCGTCACAGGCGACATTGTCGTCACCGCGCAGAAAACCAAGATCAATTCCGGCGGCGGAAGCTCCAGCGGCGGCTCAGGCGGCGGAAGCTCTGCCAAGTATGTGTCGGTCAGCTTCATCGGCTCCGGCGCGGACGACGCGGTGGGCAGGAAAACCACACGGCGCGGTTCGGATTATACATTCCGCATTGATCGTAAGGACGATACCGATTATGACGTTTCCGCAAGGGTCAACGGCGTCACCGTCAAATGTACCTACGACAGTAAAAAGAATATTTACCGTATTTCGGGCAGCGAGGTTACAGGAGATATCACCATCACGATTACGAAGGGCGCCCCGGTGGAGGTCAACGTATACGTCACGCTGGATAAGCAGAGCATGTACCTTGTGACTTACAGCGGCAGCGTTGAAGATGGGCATGTCCCCATGTACGACGGACAGAATATGTACTGGTCGGAAGCCTACAACGCCTACGCATGGCTGGTGATTTCCTCCGCTGATGAAAAAGAGGTCGTGCGGACTGCCCGGAACAGTATCATCATCGGAGAAGGGGAGGCCGCCGCCTCCATCGACTACTCCGGCAACGTTGATCTCAGCGGGCGCATCGATGTGGACGACGTACATCTCGACCACGACGTGTACAACGCGAGATACACGCTGGTAAGCATGGTGATGCACAAATTCCTGAACGCAGATGTCAACAGAGACCGGAAGGTGGACGTAAAGGATGCGGTGTGGATCGTCAACCGCATTCTCAGCGGACAGCAAGGAGCGTGACATATGAAGAAAATCACCAGTGTCATTCTGGCCGTCGCACTGATATTCGCGCTGGCCGTGACGGCCATGGCGGCGGAGATCGCGGACTGCACCGTGTCCGCCGATTCCGTGTCGGCGACGGCGGGGGGGACTGTGACTGTACCCATCCGCATTTCCGGGAACCGGGGCTTTACCAATTTCGGCATTGCTCTGGACTATGACCGGGAGCAGCTGGAGCTGCTGAGCATCCAGACGGCGGAAGGGGAAACGCCCTATCTCTGCGGCACGACGGTTGCCGTGAATACCCAATGGACAGGTACGGACGAGAAGACCTTTGGCTACGTCACGGCTGCTCTGGAAGAAGCCGCGACGGCAGACGGAATTCTGTTCACGGCCACGTTCCGGGTCAGTGGGGATTTTTCCGGCGCTGCGGCGGTGCAGCCGGTGGTGCAGTATATGCGCAGCAACAAACGGCTGCTGTCTGTATTTGACGCCATTCCCGTCACGACCGTGAGCGGAACCGTATCGACGGTTCTGGTGGGAGACTATGACCAGAACGGAACGGTAAACGCGCTTGACGTCATGGGCCTGTACAGAGCTGTGATAAGCGGCACGGATTTCTCGGTAGAGGATCTTGACCGTCTGGATGTCAACCGGGACGGTATGATCAACGCGCTTGACATAATGGCAATTTATGGGATCGTATCGGGCGGTCAGGAATGACCCGACCCACAGAAAAGGAGCGAAATATGATGAAAAAAGTTCTGTCCTGCTTACTCGCGGTCATGCTTTTCCTGACCTGCATTCCCACGGCGATGGCAGTGGATAACGCCCGTGACTTCTTCTTTGAGCTGTCCGTGGACGGCAGCGATAAGAAAGAGGTACAGCCCGGCGACATCATTCAGGTGGATTTCAACCTGAAACGGTCGGACAGCGGCGACGCCTACACCATGTACGGTATGCAGAACGAAATTCGCTACGACAGCAATTTCTTCGAACTGGTGGAGGGCAGCGCCCTGCTGAGCAACGGCATTTCCACGACGGACATCGGCCTGCGGGACAATTACCGGGAATTTTACATGAACTTTGTGTCCCTGTCCGGCGGCGAGGAATGGAACGCCCAGCGTCTGGTCGGTTCCTTCAAGCTGAAGGTGATCGCCACGTCCGGCGTGTCCAAGATCACGAATCAGGACTATCTGGTGTCCACCAAGGACGGAACCGATGAATATAAGGCGTCCTGTCAGGATGTGACCATCATCATTTCCACCGACTGCACGGTCACGTTTGAGCCAAACGGCGGCACGGCGGTTCCCAGCCAGACCGTCCGGTACGGCGAGACCGTGGAGCGGCCGGACAATCCTACCCGGGAGGGCTACCATCTGGTGGGCTGGTATTCGGATATCGACCTCCGGAATCCCTGGGATTTTGACACCGACACCGTTCAGGGCAATGTGACCCTGTACGCAAGATGGGAGAAGGGCGACGCGCCTGAGACGGATGCTGACGGCACCGGCAGCGGCCTGTGGTGGCTGCTGGGGCTGGGCCTGCTTGGTCTGCTGCTTCTGCTCCTGCTCCTCCTGCTGCTGGGCAGAAAGACGGTTCGCTTCGAGACCGGCTGCGACAGCAAAGTCAAGGATCAGAAGGTGAAGAAGGGCAGTCTGGTGACACGTCCCGAGCAGCCGGTTCGCCCGGGCAGAGCCTTCGCCGGATGGTACGCAGATGAGAGCTGCACCAAGCGCTGGGATTTTGATAACGACAAGGTTGAAGATAATATGACACTCTACGCAAAGTGGCTATAAGTTCATGCGTCCCCACCCGGATTTTCCCGGGTGGGGCACACGTGCATTCTGCGGCGGCACGTGAATTGGGGCAAATTCCGAAGACAAAAGGAATGGCAGTATGGATTGGAATTCATTATTTCACAGCAAATATCTGCGGGGCGGCCTGTGCGCAGTGCTGATTGCCGCGATCCTGCTGGGACTGTGGCTTCCGGGAACGGGGCTGAAGGAGGCCCAGCCGGATGACCCCCTGCAAGGGGAGGGCGTCCGGGAGATCACGGTGCTGAAGCTGGGGGAAAATTTGGAGCAGCTGAACACCATTTCGGTTCCCAGCGGCGGTCAGACAAAATCCACAGAGCCGAATGACAAGGCCAGCGAGACCCATCCGGAAGAAACCCAACCCGATTCCTCCACGGACGACGGCAGCGACGATCAGGAGAACGGAAACCAGGGGGCGGACGGCGGGGAAGTGTCTCCCTCGGAGCTTTCGCTGGTCTTGACCTGGAACGCAAAGGGCATTGCCTGTGCCGCGGGCAACACGCAGGCGTTTTCCGTAAGCAGCTATGAGCTGAACGAGGACTTGTTCCGCTTTCGCGTAAGCCTGACCGGAACACAGGCGCAGGATGCAAAGATCGTGAATGGCATCTCCATTACGGAATCCACCCAGACGGCAAGAGAACTGAAGTGGCCCAGCGACTCATTGATCATGAATCCGGCAGCGGGAACGGACAAAGAAGTTTACAATTTTTCATTTACGGTCAGGACTGCGGAACGGGATGTGTTTTTCCGGTATAAGATCACCTATCAGAAGCTCCCGGATGTGCAGCTTTCCTTTACATGGCGGGGAACCGGCAATCACAAAGGCACGCTGCTTTGTATGCCCAGCGGCAGCGTTGTGGATAAAATCAAGAGTAACCAGCTGGCCGGAGGCAGGATAAGCTACGAGATGAAATTGGTCGGCAGCGATGCCGAAAGTGCGGGCGCAAAAATTTTGAGCGCCAGCTATATCTCCGATGAAACAGACAAGAGCGGTGACTTGAATTACCGGGATGGACAAGGTCTTTTGGATATAGAAATGCCAGCGGGTGAGACCTCCAATACGTATCGAATTTCGGTTTCCGCCCTTGCAAACGGTCATACGGCTCACTTTAAAGTCATTCTGCACGTTGGGAATGATGTCACGCTGGGAATGCGCTATACCCTCAATGATGGTAGCCAGGGGGAGATTTTTTGCCAAAACAAGCAGTCCAGAACTGCGGATACAGTATATGACAACCAATTGACCGAGGGTAGCCTGCAATACGAATTGTCCGTTGTCGGCTCCGATGCGGAGGGCGTTAAGATTACTTCTGTCAGATGCACTCAACCCAGCAACGGCAGTATACAGACACTTGAGGCATCGGGAGCGGCTAGCCTTTCCTTGAATAATGGAAAAACCGGTCAGAATAATTTTACAATCGAAGCAGAAGACGATTCGGGGAACCAATATATTTTCAAAATCAATGTTCCCTACAAACACAAGGGAATCAACTGTGTAGAGATTGTCTATGAGCCGGATGAAACCCATGAACTAATTAATGACACAAAGAACGATCTGACGGTTAGAGCTTGGAGTGAGTATACAGGGGAGAGAGAGTACATCCGGGCGAGCGGTACAGATACCATTCTGCGCGTTGAACTGGATGGCATAGAAATTGATTGTACAAACACTTCCGGTTATTATTCCGGATACGACTTGTATCCGTCCAACCCGGAAATCGGCGATACAAACACCCATACGCTCCACATTTATTCAGAGGACGCCTATGGAAACTGGGGCGAAAAGACTCTGGAATATATTGGTCGACGCAGAGAACCCGGACAGAAGATTGGAGAAGCCGATATTTATGTAGATATGGCGGTGCTGGGGATCAAAGAAGTTGCACATATTCGCTATGACGTTCTGGCGGACGAGCCAATTTCCTATGTGGTGGCCAAGGCAATCATGGGAATGGACACCGGCGAACCCTTCGGTGCGGCAAGCGATACTCTCGGCTGGCGGGGCGACTATGGCGGGACGCTGGACACTGGTTTCTATCTGCGAAGTTTGAATACCGACTATCACGCAGATGCACTGGAAGATGCGGTCTGGCCGGGAAGCACGGAAGAGGAAGTGCTGGAAGCCATCGACGCCCGGTTCGGCGCGGGGACTGGTCTTGCAGTTCTGTGGCGCTGCCTGTACCGCAACGGACTGAACAAAAGCGCCGGCTCCGGCAGCACCTTCGGCGAGTTCGATTATACCAGCGGCTCCGGGTGGATGTACTCGATAGGCGGCAGCTATTACCCGGGTCAGTCCATGTCTGCGGTGCGTCTGAAGGACGAAGATGTGCTGACGCTGCGCTACACCCTGGCCTACGGGTGGGACATCGGCGGCGGCAGCGACAATTACGGCAATGTTGTGGGATACTGTGTCGAAGGGCGCAATGGCAAAATTTATGTTAACCATCGATGGGAAACCGCAGAAGACCCGGACGGCTCCGTTCGCTACGTGTGCCGCTGCTGCGGCATGGTTCAGGACTGCCCCCACGCGCATATGACCTACAAGGATTTGGAGGACGGAACCCATATTCTGCTCTGCGAGGATTGTCAGGCGGTCATCGGCGACCCGCTCCCCCACAACTGGACATACGACGCCGGGGACACGGAGGACAGCCACGTCTGCGCGGAATGCGGCGCGGCGGAGCAGCATTTCTGGAAGGAAGTGGAAGGCACCAACACCGCCACCTGCACCGAGCCGGGCGTCAGAACGGTCAGATGCAGCGTCTGCGGCATGGAAAAGGAAGAAGAAGCCGAAGCGAAGGGGCACACGCTGGACAATCGCTGGAACCACACGGCACTGGAGCACTATCAGAAATGCTCGACCTGCGGCGAGGAATTTGGGTGCGGAAATCATGAGTACACATATAGTGAGGACTGGGACGATTATGAGTGCCGTATCTGCCATGTGCTCCACGAAGAAATCTGCGGCGGCGCCCTGACGATTCAGGAAGCTACCTGCCAGAGAATCGTGTACCACTGCGACAGCTGCGGCTATGACATGACGAAGCCCGGCACCTTCGACGAATATCATGATTACGTGGACGGCTTCTGCCGGTACTGCGGCGCGGAAGACCCGGATCATGTGCCGCACGAACACGACTACCATGAGACGCATCGGGTTGACCCGACCTGCACGGAGGACGGGTATATCGAGTATACCTGCGACTGCGGCGATACCCACACAGACCCGCTCCCGGCCACCGGCCACAGCTGGGGCGAGTGGACGCCCGCAGGAGACGGGGAGGAAGTCCGCTACTGCGGCGTCTGCGGCGCGGAGGACTACCGGACGACCGAAGCGGATACGTACAGTATCCAGATCCTCTTTTTAAGCTGGCTTTTCCCAAAGACGTATCAAAAATAGGGGGAATCACAATGAATGAGAAAATTCCTGAGATCCTGCGGCAGATCGAAACGGTCGTTGTGGGTAAAAACGAAATTGTTGAGAAAATCCTGATGGCGATTCTGGCTGGCGGTCACGTGCTGATGGAGGACGTTCCCGGCGTGGGTAAGACCACCACGGCCATGACCTTTGCCAAGGTGCTGGGACTGGACACCAAGCGCGTTCAGTTCACCTCCGACACCGTCCCCTCGGACATTATCGGTTACTCGGTCTATGACAAGGAAAGCGGCAGCTTCGTCTATAAGCCCGGCGCGGTCATGACGAATCTGCTCCTGGCGGACGAAATCAACCGTACCTCCAGCAAGACCCAGTCCGCATTGCTGGAAGCCATGGAAGAATTGCACGTGACGGTGGACGGCAAGACCTATGAGCTGCCCCAGCCCTTCGTGGTGCTGGCGACCCAGAACCCCGTGGGTTCTGCGGGAACGCAGATGCTGCCGCCGTCTCAGATGGACCGGTTTATGATTAAGATCAGCATGGGCTACCCCGATTTTGAAAGCCAGATCAGCATTTTGCGGGACAGACACACGGAAAACCCCCTGAACCGGGTGACCCCGGTGGTTGACCGGGAGCAGCTGCAGGCGCTGATTCAGGAAGCGGCGAAAGCGGAAATTCAGGACGCCGTTTACGAGTATGTCACCCGGCTGACACAGGCCAGCCGGGAGCACCCCATGGTGCAGCTGGGCGTCAGCCCCCGCGGCGCGCTGGCGGTGTGCCGTATGGCGAAGGCTTATGCTTACCTCAATGGCCGGGACTTCGTCATCCCGGAGGATGTGGCCGCCGTGTTCCCGGATGTGTGCTGCCACCGTCTGGTGCTGACCACCAAGGCAAGAATGATGGAGGAGCGGCCGGAAACGGTCATTGCCGCCATTCTGGATTCCGTAAAAATGCCGGTGATTAAGCAATAAACGAAACAACGAACGGAAGCAGGTACTGCTTATGATCGCAATGAAATTGGGTTGGGCGGTGCTGGAGGGCATCTGCGTCTGGCTTACCCTGTATTACGGGAGCAGCGGCGCGCTGGCTCTGGCGGCGGCGCTGCTGGTTTTGCCTCTGGGCAGCCTCCCGATCCACCTTTTCCTGAGAAAACGGCTTCGGGTGCGGGTGGAAGCACCCGCCGTGGTGCGGAAAGGGGACGAGGGCGGCGTCACGATCTGTCTGGAAAACCCCACGCTGCTGCCCGCTCTGCGCATCCGCTGCCGGGTAACGACCCGGAATCAGCTGAACGGCGAGCGCTGCACCCGGAATGTCATGACATGGGCGTTCCCGAAAGGGCAGCGGCGCGCGTCCCTGCGCTTGGGAAGCGAATACTGCGGGCGTATCCAAATCTCCGTGGAGCAGGTGAAGCTCTACGACTGTTTCGGCCTCATCGGCGTCCCCTGCGGATGCAGCGCGGAAGCGCACATGACGGTACAGCCGGATACCTTCCCCATTCGGGTGAATCTGATCCCCAATCCCGACAGTCAGGAGGACAGCGACACCTATTCTCAGGAGCGGCCCGGCGCCGACCTGACGGAGACGTTCCAGATTCGGGAATACGTCCCCGGCGACAGTATGCGGCAGATCCACTGGAAACTCAGCGGAAAATTTGACCGGCTGATCGTCCGGGATCCGGCGCTGCCCATCACCCGCAATGTGCTGGTGTTCTGGGAGAGAACGGGGCAGTCCGGCAGCGTCAGACGCATTGACGCTCAGGCGGAAACGGTGGTGTCAGCGTGCCGGAGCCTGTCGGACAGCGGCGTCCAGTTCACCCTCGGATGGAACGATACGGACAGCAATGTCTGCGTCCTGCATGAGATTTGCGGCATGGAAGATCTGGTCGGCGTTATCCCCCGGCTGCTGTGCGCCGCCGGAAGGAAGGATGGTGTCGGCGGCGCGTCGCTGCTGGTACAGACCCGGCCGGATGCCCTGTGCGGACATATGGTGTACATCGGGGAGGAACCCTGCGCTGATGTATTGCAGATGCAGCGGCTGGGGCATGTCACGGCGCTGCTCTGCGGCGAATCGCCTTTGGAGGGGAGCATCCCCTTCGACGTGGGACGCTACAGGGAACAGCTGGGAGAAATTGACGTATAAGGGAGGCGAAAGCCTTGACCTCAAAAATAAAACAGGGGATGCACCTGCGTCAGCCTGAGAATTCGTCGGACGGCGCATGGATTTTCCAGACGTTGGCGGCGACGCTCGCCTGCGCGGCACTGATGTTTGCGCTTGCGGCGTTGGCCGGGTTTCGGACGGGAAATCTGCTGCCAATCCTGCTGGCGGCGGGCGGATACGTGTGCATCGCCTACGGCGTGACCATCCGGTTTCAGAAGCAGCAGTGGTTTTTCCTTGCTGCGCTGGTCATACTGCTTCTGCTGGTGCTCATTTGCAGACAGCAGGTGCTGGAAGGCTATCGCCTGTTCTGGAATCAGATGCGCAATACCTATACCGCCGGGACGGGCTGGGTGCTCCCTGAGTGGGAGACGCAGCTGCCTGCTGAGAAAAGTGGGCTGTGCCTGACGCTGTTTGCCGTGGTGGCCGCAAGCGCTATAGCACTGATTTGCTGCTGGCTGAGCGGCCGGGCGCCGGCTATACTGGCGGTGCTGCTGCCCGCCGCCGCGTTGGCGGGAATGGCGGTTTTCAAGACCGACGAGGTACTTCCCGGATTGGCCGCGTTGGCGGCTGCCGTGCTGATTCTTACTTACAGCGGGTGGCAGAGCCGGAAAGCGGCGTTCCCGGTCACATTTGGCTGGATTCTCTGCGGAATTGCGGCGGGGCTGCTGCTTCTGTGCGCGTCGGTTCCCGGCGTGCAAAGCTGGACGCAGAAAATCGGCGAAGATAGCCGCAAGGCAATTCATGCCTATCGCTACGAGACGAAAAATACCGTGCTGCCCGAGGGCGACTTTACGAATTACCAGAAGCAGAACGGCACCCGGGCCGGACTGGAAGTGACCATGTCGAACCCGGAAGCACTGTACCTGCGGGGATTCACCGGGGCTACGCTGGAAGGCGACATCTGGAGCACGGTGGACTCTGCCGTTCTGGCGCAGAATCAGGCGCTTTTATACTGGCTGAACGAAAATGCCTTCCACCCGGCGGCACAGTATGCGTCGGCCACCGCCGGAACGGACAGAGGCACGGGCAGCGTTTCCATTCAGAATATCGGCGCGTGCAGCGCTTACCAATATGTTCCCTTCTCCCTGCGGGATACGGGAAATTTACCGGCGGAAAACCTGAAAGAGGACAGCCCTCCCTCCGACGGGGAGAGGACGTACCGGTACTCCGTGGTAACCAGCGGCGGGAATGGCATTGAGCAGACCCTGTCGCGGCTGCAAACCACCGATGATGCGCAGGTGCTGCAATACCGGAGGGCGGAAAGCGCGTACCGCAGCTTTGTGTACCGCAATTACCTTCAGGTTCCGGAAAGCGTGACGCAGCTGCTGGGGCAATACTGGGACGGGACCACGGCGGGCTACGGCTCTCGGGAAAATCTCACCCTGCCGCAGGCACAGGCCTGCACGCTGACGTTCCTGAGCCGGTGCTTCCCGGAGGAAGGAACGCCGGAGGATATGGAGCTGCCCCTGACCGCGGCGGAGGGGACGAGTTTCCAGTATGCCACGGTGGCGGTGATGACCCTGCGCTATTTTGGAATTCCGGCACGCTACGCCGAAGGGTATGTTATTTCGGAAGAAATGGCCGCAGATGCTCAGGCGGACGAGCCTCTGACCGTGGACAGCCGCTGCGCGCGGGCGTGGGCGGAGGTCTATCAGGACGGGATCGGCTGGATACCCATGGAGCTGACTCCCGGACTGGGCGAAATGCTGGAACAGAAGCCGGAGGAAAACCCGGACGAGGGAGATTCGGACAACGCCGAGTCGGAGACTCAGCCGGAGGAGGAAACGACCCCCGAAGAGGACGGGACACAGGAGCCTGAGCCGGATGGCGGCACCGTGACCAAAATCGCCAAGGCCATGCTGCTGGGTGTGCTGTGGGTGCTTTTGATCGTGCTTCTGCTGTTCCTGCTCCTGCTGCTCAGAAGAAAGCTGATCCGCAAGCGCAGGGAACAGAAATACCAGTTGGAGGACATAAACGAAGCCGTTTGCTGGATTTTCGCGGACACGGCGGCGCTGATGGAAAAGCTGGGTCTGCGCAGAGGAAACGGCTCCATGCGGGCGCTGTGCGAGCCTGCAAAGCAGCGCTTCGGCGACGATTACGCGACGGCGCTGGCAGAAGCCATCCGCCTGAATGACCGCGCCATGTTCAGCAGCCACGCACTCACGCAGGAGCAGCGAGAATCGGCGCTGAAATTCTACGCCGATACCCAGGGAAGTCTAAAAAAGAATGTAAAATGGTACCACCGGATGTGGATAAAATGGATTCAGTGCCTGTATTAAGGAGAGAACATAGTATGAAGAACTTGAGAAAGCGCCTTGCGTGCCTGCTGCTTTCCGCACTGCTGCTCATCGGCTGTCTGCCGGTAACGGCGCTTGCGGCGGAAAACGGGTTTATACTCGTGGCGGAGGCCGGCGGAAAGCTGGTCATCGCACCGGAATACATTTCCTGTACGGCGGGGCAGACCGCCGCGCAGGCGCTGAGCGCCAGCGGACACACCTTCACAGGGCTGGATACCGGCATGATCTCAGCCATCGACGGCGTGACGGGCAACTTTACCCGCAGCGACGAGAACGGTAACTACGACCTGTCCGTCAGCGCGGCGTCCATCGGCTATCTGCGCTTCAGCGAGGATATGGACAGCAAGCCCAGCGACGGATTGAAGCAGCTGATGACCGCCATGGCGGACTACAAGAAAAAGGGCAGCGACGTTCAGGCGGCCGCCAAAAAGGAATATGATACCGCCCGGGATCTGTTCGTGGGCATCAACAGCGAGTCCGCCAAGACCCTCGCGTCGAATCTGAATGACGCGGTCAGGAACTATGAAAACACCCTCACCGGCGAGCATTACGCAGTTCGCTTCACAGACGGTTCGGCGGCGTATTCTGACGTCAACTACCACGGCGTATCCATCACGGCGGTAAACGCCTACGGAAAGCAGTGGACGGACGACGGCGACGGCGTTCTGGAGCTGCCCAAGGGCGACTACACCTTCTGCGTCGAGCAGGCGGGACTGCGGGTGGAAGGCAAAATCACGGTCAGCGCCGCAGCGACGGTATCGGCAGAGCTTCCCCAGTCGGAGTGGCTGATCACCGACACCTTCCGTATTTCCGGAAGCTTCGGCGAGGAAACCAACAAGGATAATAAATTTACGGACGAAGAATGGCAGCTGGGGCAGTGGTCTGACAGGGAAGTGACCGTTCCGGTGCTGGACACCTTTACCGGCTCGGTCTACACCTACGCGGAGTACGATACCGGCCTGCTGTCCGAGATCCCGACCCTGACCGCCATTTACACGCTGGCAAGCACCGGTGAACGGATGGAAAAGGCGCTTGCGTTTCAGTCCCTGACCAGCGGCGCTTACAGCGTGCTGTCGCGGGGCGCGGCGGGCAATACCGTGATCTACCGGCTCAGCAGTAAGAGTGAGGACGGCTATACCTATTCTCAGGACTACACGGTGAACTTCGCCCGTGTTCCCACGCTGGCGTCCATCCGGGTCGAAGATCAGATCGGCGTAGATCAGGCGGCTTCCATTCCCTTCGCACCGGATACCATGGAATATACCTATAAGGTTCTGGACACGGTCACGGCAGTGACGATCACGGGGCAGCCGCTGGAAAACGGCTACACCGTAACGGTCAATGGTAAGAACGCGGCGAACGGCGTGACGGTGGATGTTTCCGGCGAGACGGTCATCCCTGTGACGGTTTCCGCCAACGGCTATTCCAGCACCTACACCCTGACAATTCAGCCGGGTGAGGGCAAAAGTCTGTCCTTCCTGTCGGAGCGTTCCGTGACTGTCGAGGTGGTCAACAGCAACGGCGTTGTGATGCCCTATACGACACTCCGGGAGTCCGCGACCCAGAACCGCTACCGGTACATTCTGGTCCCCGGAGAGACCTACCACTATGTCGCGACCCGAAATACCTATTATCACATTACCGACGATTTCTCCCTTGAGGAGGTGGCCAACAGCACCATTATCGTGGACTTCAGTTCCATGAGCGACTGGCTGACAAGTCTGGCCTACGGGAAAAAAGCCGGTGCGGCCTCCAAAAATTCCCTGAAAACCGACGCTTCCTTCACCCCGGAGAATCACAGCTACAGGGTTTCCTATGAAGATACGGAGCATATGGTCTACGCCTGGGCGGCGACCGGAGAGAAAAATGTCAGCATTCAGGCAATTTATAATCAGGTATTCAGCGGCAGCCTGTACCACGGGAAGGAAAAAACCGTTGATCTACCCTCCGGCGCATCTTCCGGCACCCTGCTGAACCGCCTGCTGATGAAGGAGAACCCCGTTGCGGGCACGGTCACCATCCGCTTGACAAAGGAAGAGAACGGTGTTACTTTTTATCAGGACTATGTAACGCGCTTTGACCGCACGCTGACGCTGAAAGACATGACAGCCCAGTGCGACGGCGCTGCCGCTGCACTGGAAAAGGAGGATGGAACCAAGGGCTTTACGCCTGGTGTGAAGACCTATTCCGTGACGGTCTCCATGGCGGCGCAGAATCTGGAGCTGTTTCTTTCCCGCTACGAGGAGAACACCTGCTACGGCGAAGAGGACGTGGGCTACCGCATCAGGGTGGACGGCACGGACGTGACCGCCGAAGGCAGCGTGGTCATCCCGCTGGACGGCACCATTAACACCCAGACAGTTACGGTCACGGTGGAAAATAACAAGGCTCCGGACGGCACCGGAACTTATACCCTGAACATTCTGAAATCTCCCCCGGTGGAAGTGACCTTCGAGACGGAACCGGTGGACGCGCTGCTGCATCTGCGGGACGTTCTCACCGGCGTGCAGCAGCTGCCGGACGACGCGGGGAATTATCTGCTGTGCGAGGGAAGCAGCTACAGCTACGCGCTGACAAAATATGGCTATGAAGCCGTATCCGGCACCCTGACCGTGACCCGGGACGATGCCGGTGCGCTGGTGATCTCCAACGGTACGGAAACCTACCCCGTCACCGAGACGGAGGGCGGCGGCGCGGTGACCATCGTCTGGACGCTGAATCCGGCGGCGGCCAACCCCGCCATCGACCCGTCGATCCCGGCGCAGTGGGCGGATTTCCGCGGTTCTTCCACCAATAACGGCGTCACGGACGTATTGCTGCCAACGGCGGCGCAGGACGGCACCTTGTATTGGGCAAACCAGCTGGGCGTCGGCTTTGATTCGGATGCCGTCGGCAGCCCGATTCTGGTGGACGGAGATATCATCACCTACGCCGGCGACAAAATCTACCGCGTGGATACCGTAAGCGGCGAGGTCAAGGTAAAGGCAAACATGGATCACAAGTCCAGCTTCTCCATCACCCCGCCGGTTTACGCGGACGGCATGGTCTTCGTGGCGCTGTCCGGCGGCACGGTGCAGGCGTTCAATGCGGCCACACTGGAATCTCTCTGGATCTACACGGATAAACTGGGCGGACAGCCCAACTGCCCGCTGAAGGTGAAAAACGGTTATCTCTACACCGGCTTCTGGAACAGCGAGACCGGCAACGCGAACTTCGTCTGCCTGTCCATCACCGATGAAGACCCGGCGCAGTCCAAAGAAAGCAAGTGCGCCTCCTGGTACTATACCAGCAAGGGCGGCTTCTACTGGGCGGGCGCTTACGTGGCCGACGACTTCCTGCTGGTGGGAACGGACGACGGCGGAAACGGCTACACCAGCCAGACTTCCCGGCTGCTGCTTCTGGACCCCGCGACGGGCGAGCTGCTGGACAGCTGGGACGGCCTGAACGCGGATATCCGCAGTACGGTGGTTTACGACGCCGGGACGGACGCCTACTATTTCACCTCCAAGGGCGGCACCTTCTATTCCGTTCAGGTGACCGGCGACCGGAAGCTGACGAATAAGTGGAGCGTGAATCTGGCAAACGGCGTGGGCGGCGTTCCCATGAGTACATCGACCCCTGTGGTCTATGGCGGCAGAGCCTACATCGGTGTTTCCGGCGCGGGACAGTTTACCCCGTACTCCGGCCACAACATCACGGTGATCGACGTGGTTGCAAGGCGCATTGCCTACCGCGTGGAGACGCAGGGCTATCCCCAGACCAGCGGCCTGCTGACCACGGCCTATGAACAGGAAAGCGGCTGCGTATACGTCTATTTCTTCGACAACATGACCCCCGGCAAGCTGCGGGTTCTGCGGGACAGAGCCGGACAGACGACCCCGGATTACGTCACCACCGAGGGCGGCCGCACGACGGCCTATGCGCTGTTCACCCCCACTGGCGATCAGGCGCAGTATGCCATTTGCAGCCCCATCGCCGACGAATACGGCACGGTCTACTTCAAGAACGACTCGGCGCGGCTGATGGCCTACGGAAGCGCCATTGAGCGTCTTGAGATCACCCAGCAGCCGACAAAGACGGCATACGCGGAAGGGGAGACCTTCGACCCTGCCGGAATGGTCGTCACCGCGGTCTATGTCAACGGAAAGACGAGAGACGTTACGGATTATGTGACCTATAAGACTGACCCGCTGGACGGCGGCGACGGGGAGTTTGTCATTTCCTTCCCGTATGTCATGTACCATAATGAAGAAAACGGAACGGAGATGACCTCCGGCGTTGAGACGATGGTACCTGCTGTCACACTGAATCTGACCGTGGGCGATGGACTTCTCGGCGACGTCAACGGCGACGGCAAGGTCGATAAGGCCGACGCCCAGATGATTCTGGACTATGAGGCAAAGCGCATTGACAGGGCGCTTTCCCTGAAGACGGCGGATGTCAGCGGCGACGGAGTCATTGACAGCAGCGACGCCGTGCTGATTCTCCAGTATGCCGCGGGAACTCTGAAGGAGTTCCCGGCGGCTACCCCGAAGGAAACGGAAGATACGGGAAGCACTGATCAGATCGCAGTCGGGGACACAGGACTTCCCAAAGAATAGGAGCATAGATTATGAATCAAAAATGGATCGCCCTTTTGCTGGCGCTTATCTTGGCGCTGTCTGTCTGCGGCTGTGCCGCGGACAAGCCGCAGACGGAGACTGCCGAAACGACCGCGTCTGTGGAAACTCAGACAGCCGCGGGGCAAGGTACGGTAACGGACGAGGAACTGACACAGACTGCCCAATGGCTGATGGAGCAGATCCCGCAGCCAACCTACGGCTCCGTGGGGGGCGAGTGGGCCGTATTCGGGCTGGCGCGCTCCGGCGTTGCGGTACCGAAGGAATATTTTGAAGTTTATGGCGAAAACGTGGCTGCCTACACGGCGGAACACGGCGGCGTGCTCCACGCGAAAAAGTACACGGAGTATTCCCGTGTGATTCTGGCGTGGACGGCGCTGGGGAAGGATGCCACGGACGTTGGCGGGTTCAACCTGCTGGTTCCTCTGGCGGACTTTGATCAGACGGTATTTCAGGGGATCAACGGCCCCATTTTCGCACTGCTGGCGCTGGACAGCGGGGCGTATGACATCCCGGAAAACACCGCCGGAACCACGCAGGCCACGCGGGACGGGTATGTGGACTATATTCTGAACGCGGAGCTTCCCGGCGGCGGATGGTCGTTCGCGGGGGGAGACGCGGAGACGGACATCACGGCCATGGCGCTGCAGGCACTGGCCAAATACCGCGACCGGCAGGATGTGGCGGACGCGGTGGAGCGGGGACTGACTGTTCTGTCTCAGCAGCAGGAAGAAAACGGCGGCTTTGTCGCCTACGATTCGGAGAGCAGCGAGTCCATCGCGCAGGTGATCGTGGCGCTGACGGAGCTGGATGTCAGCCTGACCGACTCCCGGTTCGTCAAGAGCGGGAACACGCTGGTAAGCAGGCTGTTGGAATTCCGGACGGAGAATGGCGCGTTCCGGCACATTCTCGATGGGGAAGAAGACGTGATGGCGACGGAACAGGGCTTCTACGCCCTCGTGGCCGTGAGCCGGGCGGAGCAGGGAAAATCCACCCTGTACACAATGACAGGGGAGTAAAAGAGTTTCGCGGGGGAAACAGCGGATGAAGAAAAAGCGGCTTGGGAATATCGTGATGGTTCTGCTGATCGTCGTGATCGCCGTGACCGGCGTTCTGACGGCGCTTCACCTGCGGGGCGGGGAAGACAGCAATCTGGGAAGCCTGTACAAAATTACGGCGATTCCGGACAATTCTCTCATCACCCCGGGGCAGGAGGGGAATGTCTGCACCGTCACCATCGTGTGTGACACCGTTCTTGATAATCTGGGGTCGCTGGACGAGGAAAAAGCGCCCTATGTTCCCAAAGACGCGGTGGTCCTGCCCAGAACGCAGGTTTCCTTTACTGAGGGGGATACCGTCTTTGACGTGCTGCAAAAGGTCTGTGCGGCGGCGGATATCCAGCTGGAATACAGCTGGACGCCCATTTACGACAGCAGCTACATCGAGGGTATCAACCACCTGTACGAATTCGACTGCGGCAAAGAATCCGGCTGGATGTACAAGGTGAACGGCTGGTTCCCCAATTACGGCTGCTCGGCCTGCAAGGTGGAAAACGGGGACGATATCGTCTGGTGCTACACCTGCAAAGGCTTCGGTAAGGATGTGGGCGGCGGATGGATGACGGAGGGGACCGCAAAATGAAAAAGTCCCATATCGTGATGCTGCTGACCTTCCTGCTGCTGATCCCCGCAACGATTTATTTCGGCCTGCGGTTCAGCGGACGCGCCTACTATGTCACCAGCACGCTGGTCATGATTGAGACGCTGGTGCCGTTTCTGCTGGCTTTCGAGAACCGGAAGCCTCAGGCGCGGGAGCTGGTGGTCATCGCGGTGCTGTCCGCTCTGGCGGTGGCCGCGCGGGTGGTTATTCCCATTCCCAATTTCAAGGCGATTTTCGCCATTATCATGCTGTCGGGTATTGCCTTTGGCCCAGAAACGGGTTTCCTTGTGGGCGCGATTTCGGCCTTTGCCAGCAACTTCTTCTATGGTCAGGGACCCTATACTCCATGGCAGATGTTTGCTTACGGCGCTGGCGGACTGCTGGCGGGCTTCCTGTTCGCAAAGGGGAGACTGCCGAGAAAGCCGGTCGTCATGGGTGTGTTTGGTTTCCTGACAACGCTGCTGCTGGTGGGGCCGCTGCTGGACACCTGTTCGGTTTTTCTGGAGCTGTCGGTTATCAATGTGCGGACGGCGTGGCCCCGTTATGTGTCCGGCTTCTGGGTGAACCTCTGTCAGGGCGTCTGCACGTTCCTGACCATGCTGATTTTTGGGAATCCTTTGCTGGAAAAGCTGGATCGGGTGAAGGTGCAGTACGGGATGATGGAGGACGAAGATGGGCTTTGAAAGCTGCCATCCGGCGGTGAACTTCCTGTTTTTTGCCGCCGCCATTTACGGAAGCGTGGCCTTCCAGCACCCGGTGTTTCTCGCCATCTCCTGCCTGTGCGCCTTCGCGTTCAGCATGAAGCGGAACGGAAAACGGGCGGTTATCTTCAACCTGTGCCTGCTGCCGCTGGTGGTTTGCTTCGCCCTGTATTACAGCAGCTATCACCATTTCGGCGTGACGGTGCTGAAACAGAACTTCATCGGCAACAACCTGACGGTGGAAAGCTTCGTGTACGGCATGGTGACGGGACTGCGGGCGGCGGCAGTGTGCATGTGGCTGAGCTGCCTGTTCCGGGTGGTGTCCAGCGACAAGGTGCTGTACCTGTTCGGCAGGGTCAGCCCACGGCTGTCGCTGTTTCTCACAATTTTGCTGCGCTTTATTCCGAGAATCGGCCGGGAGGCAAGAAAAATCAACCTGGCTCAGAAGGGCATCGGCCGGGGAAGCAATCAGGGAAATGTTTTTCGACGACTTGTCAACTGCCTGCGGATGTTCTCCATGCTGATCACGTGGATGATCTCGGCGCTGGCGCTGGAATCCGACTCCATGCGTTCCCGGGGCAGTCTGCTTCGGGGACGGACGGCATTTTCCATCTACCGCTTCGACAACCGGGACAGGGCGTTCGTGATCGCGCTGTTTTTCGGCATCACCCTGACTGCCATGGGGGCGATCCTTGGGGCGACGACGATGTTTTACAATCCCAGAATCATCTGGGAACCACTGGAAAATTTAAGCGCAGTGACCGCCGTCGGCTACGCCGCGCTGTGTCTGCTGCCCATGGGACTGGAATTCTGGACGGAGTACCGGTTTCAGAGGGCAAGACGGAAAGTATAATGTTCGGGAGCCATCACACGAAAACGTGATGGCTCCCGTTTATTATTTCTCGTCGCAGACCTGAAAAATGTAGAATTTCAGGTAGTAGGAATCCTCGGCGTCCCACAAAATGGGGTGATCCGGCGCCTGGGTGCGGTATTCTACCTGACGCAGCCGCTTGTGGACATTCCGGGCGGCCTGACCGATGGTCTGGGTGAACAGCTCATAGTCCACAAAATGGGAACAGGAGCAGGTGGCGAGGAAACCGCCGTCCCGGATGAGCTTCATTGCCCGGAGGTTGATCTCCCGGTAGCCCGTCACCGCCTTTTTCACGGAGGCGCGGGACTTGGTGAAGGCCGGAGGGTCGAGGATCACGAGGTCAAATTTCTGCCCCTTGGCTTCCAGCTCCGGCAGCAGCTCAAACACATCCGCGCAGAGAAATTCCACCCGGTCGGAAAGACCGTTGAGGGCGGCGTTCTCCCGGGCCTGTGCCACGCCCAATTCGGAAGCGTCCACGCCCAATACATGGCTTGCCCCGGCGAGACCCGCGTTCAGAGCAAAGGAGCCGGTGTGGGTGAAGCAGTCCAGCACCTCCGCACCGGGGCACAGCGGCCAGATGGCCTTGCGGTTGTATTTCTGATCGAGGAAAAAGCCGGTTTTCTGTCCTTCGGCCACGTCTACGAAATATCTGACGCCGTTTTCCACGATCTCCACCTTGGTGTCAAAGGGGTCGGACAGGAAGCCCTTGACCCGGGGCATTCCCTCCTGCTCCCGCACTTTTGCGTCAGAGCGCTCGTAAATTCCCCGAATGGAAATGCCGTCCTTCGCCATCAATTCTTTCAGGGTTTCCAGAATGAAGGACTTATACCGATCCATGCCCAGCGCCAGAGACTGCACCACCAGCACGTCGGAGAACTTGTCCACCACCAGACCGGGCAGGAAATCCGCCTCGCCGAAAATCACCCGGCAGCTGCCGGTGTCCACCACCTTTTTCCGGTATTCCCAGGCGTTCTCCACCCGCATTCTGAGAAAAGCCTCGTCGATTTCCTGATTCCGGTTCCGGGTCAGCATCCGCACCCGGAGCTTGGAGCGGCGGTTCAGGAAGCCCTTGCCCAGACAAAAGCCGTTGTAGTCGTGGACGGAGACAACATCCCCGTCCAGCGGCTCGCCCTCGATGCGCTCCACCTCGTTGTCATATACCCATGGGCCGCCCGCCTTCATGCTGCGCCCCTCGCCCTTTTTCAAATACACCCCGCCGTTTTCCATTGCGTTTTCTCCTGTTCCGTAAAATATCACTACCATTATACGATGATTTTCCCGAATTGCAACAGAAAAGAGCCGGTAAGACGGTTAAAACCATCTTACCGGCTGCTTTGTGCCCGGAAATTACTCTGCCTTGAAGGTGTAGGTCGCGCCGGCGGTGATGTCGGTGGAGTCTACGCCGGTGGCGGCATACTCGCCGTCCACATAGAATGCCCAGTACTTGCCGTCCTGATCGTAGTCCACGGTGACGCCGTTGACGGTCTTGACGTACAGGCCGTAGTCGCTGTCCTCGCCCGCAATCAGACCCAAGGACAGCAGCGCCGCGCCAACGGTCTTCTCATCGGTGTGGATTTCAAAATGGCTCTCCTTGCCTTCGGGATCGACCACGTTGAACAGGAACATGGTTTCGCCCTCGCCCATGGAAACGGTGCCGCCGGAAGTCTCGGCGGAGGCCACAGGCTCAGTTTTGTCATTCTTGCTGCATCCAACGGTGGAAAGCGCCAATGCCGCAATCAGCGCGATGCACAGAAGGATGGACAGCAGCTTTTTCATGCTGAATTTGTTCATAACAATTCTCCTATCATGTTATTCCTTTCCCGCCTGCCTTGAAACGGCTGCGTGAAGGGGTTCGCTATTTGGTATTCACAAACAGCGCGGATATTGTAGCACAGCTTCCCATTTTTTTCAATCGTAAAAAATCACGATGCGCGGCGGAAAGACATTGCAGTTTTTCGGAGATTATGATAGAATATGCTGCATAGAATAAAAAAGGAAGCTCTGAATAAATCGACGAGAGCTGACAGCGAGAGATTTTGCCTCCAGACAAGGTATGGAAAATGCGGGAATACTGTATGTATTTCCCATTTTTCATACCGAAGGCTGGGGGTGAAAGATCCGCTGTCAGCCGAAGACGATTTATTCAGAGGTTCCTTAATAAAGTCGGGTCGCACATTGGAATGGGGCAATCCCAGCGGTACCAAGCCGCCGTAGATGGACAGTTGAGCCGCGGAAAGTCATTGGGAACATCCTGAGAAGACCTTCGGCAAATGGCGTCCAGAGCCGGAACACGGTGACCTGACGTTTTTCCCGGAAGGCTCTTGGGGATGCCTGCCGGAGGCTTTTGTGAAGTCCCCATTTGGGGACTTTTTCTTTTTGGGGGATGCTATGACTGCGGACGCTTTTTCCAACTGCCATCCGGCGGTGAATTTCCTGTTTTTTGTGGGAGCCATTGGTTTCAGCGTGCTGATCCAGCACCCGGCGTACCTGATCGCGGGGGCGATCGGCGCGGCGGTTTATTATCTGCTGCTCAGCGGCAGGGCGGGCTGGAAGCGAATTGCCATGCTGCTGCCCATGTTTCTCGCGCTGACGGTGGTGAACCCACTGTTCAATACCTACGGCGAGCGGGTGCTGTTTTATGTGTTCGGAAGACCCTACACGGTGGAGGCGCTGCTCTACGGCGCGGCCATTGCCGGGGTGTTTCTGGTGATGATGCTCTGGTTCGGCTGCTACAACGCGGTCATGACCAGCGACAAGTTCACAAGCCTGTTCGGGAATCTGATCCCGGCAATTTCATTGCTGCTGGTGATGGTGCTGCGGATGATCCCCAGCTTTATCCGCAAGGCGGGGCAGATCATGGGCGCGAGAAAATCCATCGGTCTCGGTGCGGGGGAGAACAGCACCATGAAAGAAAAACTCACCAGCGGAATGCGAACATTGTCCGCCCTGACGGACTGGGCGCTGGAGGGCAGCATCGTGACCGGGGACTCCATGCGCGCCCGGGGCTACGGCACAGCCAAACGCACAAGCTTTCAGATCTACCGGATGAAGGCGCTGGACTGGACGCTTCTTGCAGTGATGCTCACCCTTGCGGGTGTGGCCGCAGTGGCGGCCGCCATGGGCGGCGCGGCGGCGGAGTTTACGCCGAAGCTTGCCATTCAGCCCGTCACCGGCATTTACGCGCTGGGCTTTATTGCCTACTGCGCTTACCTCTTTATTCCCTCTGCACTACACATGAAGGAGGCCGTTCAATGGCACATATCGAGATCGAGAATCTGACCTTTTCCTACCCTTCCGCCGGCAGACCGTCATTGTCCAACGTCAGCCTGACCATCCGGCGGGGGGAGTATGTGGTACTCTGCGGCAAAAGCGGCAGCGGCAAAACAACGCTGCTGCGGCACCTGAAATCGGTGCTTGCGCCCCACGGAAAACGAAGCGGGGACATCCGCATCAACGGCGTTTCGCTGAAAGATATGAGTCAGCGGGATCAGGCCGCGAAGGTGGGCTTCGTCATGCAGAATCCGGACGATCAGATCGTGACGGACAAGGTCTGGCATGAGCTGGCCTTCGGACTGGAAAGCTTGGGCTGCGACCAGAAGACTATGCGCGCCCGGGTGGCGGAAATGGCCTGCTATTTCGGCATTCAGGACTGGTTCCACAGAGACGTTGCCAATCTGTCCGGCGGACAGAAGCAGCTGCTCAATCTGGCGTCCATCATGGCCATGCAGCCGGAAATTCTGATTCTGGACGAACCCACCAGCCAGCTTGACCCCATTGCGGCTTCGGATTTTCTGAACACCCTGCGGAAGATCAACGCAGAATTGGGAACGACCATCCTCATTACAGAGCATCGGGTGGAGGATATTTTCCCCTACGCTGACCGCGCCGTCGTGATGGACGGCGGCAGAGTGATCGCCAACGACACCCCCCGGAACATCGGTAAGCGGCTCTGGGAGGAAAAGAACGATATGTTTACCGCCATGCCCACGCCGGTGCGGGTGTTTTACGGCAGCGGCGGGGCGGGGGAGTGCCCCCTGACCGTGCGGGAGGGCAGAAACTGGCTCAGCGATATTTTCCCGAACCCGCCGGAAATCACCGAGCTTCCGGCGCAGCCCCAGACCGAAGAAGACGGCGAAATCGCCCTTTCCCTGAAAGAATTGTGGTTCCGCTATGAAAAGAACAGCCCGGACGTTCTCCGGGGGGCCAGCGTGGAGGTGGCGAAGGGAAGCCTTCACGCCATCGTGGGCGGCAACGGCGCGGGAAAATCCACAACACTGAAAGCCGTCTGCGGCATTTGCAGACCCTATCGGGGCAAGGTGAAGGTGCTGGGAAAGCCGGTGGAAAAATACAAGCAGCAGGAGCTGTTCCGGGGCTGCCTCGCCATGCTTCCTCAGGACCCCAAGAGCCTGTTCGTCAAGAAAACAGTGCTGGAAGATCTGCAGGAAATGACGCAAAACGAGCAGGATATCCGGGAAACGGCGGAAATCTGTCAGATCACGTCCCTGCTGAAAAGCCATCCCTACGATCTGTCCGGCGGTGAGCAGCAGCGGGCGGCGCTGGCGAAGGTGCTGCTGACCCGGCCGCAGCTGCTCCTGCTGGACGAGCCGACCAAGGGCATCGACAGCTTCTTCAAGGAGACCTTTGCGTCCATCCTGACGGAGCTGAAAAAGAAGGGCATCACCATCGTCATGGTATCCCACGACGTGGAATTCTGCGCCCGGTACGCCGATCAGGTGAGCATGTTCTTTGACGGGCAGGTCCTTACCACGGATACGCCCCGCCGGTTCTTCGGCGCGAACAGCTTCTACACCACTGCCGCAAACCGTATGAGCCGCCATGTGTTCCGGAACGCGGTCACGGCGGAGGATGTAGTGGATCTTTACAAACAAAACCGGGAGACAAAGGCATGAAAAAGTCCCGTATTGCCACGTTGATCGTTTTTTTCGTGCTGATTCCCCTGACGCTGATTGTGGGCAGCAGACTTTCCGGACGGGCGTTTTATGTCACCAGCACGCTGGTGATCGTGGAGCTGCTGATCCCCTTCTTTCTGGCCTTTGAGGGGCGCAGACCTCAGGCGCGGGAGCTGGTGGTGCTGGCAGTGATGTGCGCGCTGGCGGTAGCCGGGCGGGTCGCCATTCCCATCCCCAGCTTCAAGGCAATTTTCGGCATTATCATGATCGCGGGGATTGCCTTTGGCCCGGAATCGGGCTTCCTGGTGGGGGCAATCAGCGCACTGGCAAGCAATTTCTTCTACAGCCAAGGACCCTACACGCCCTGGCAGATGATGGCCTACGGCGCGGGCGGAATGCTGGCGGGCTTTGTGTTCGCCGAGGGCAGACTTCCCCGCAAGCCGGTGGTGATGGGGATTTTCGGATTTCTGGCGGTGGCGTTTTTCGTCGGGCCGCTGCTGGATACCTGCTCGGTGTTTCTGGTGATGTCCAGAATCTCCCTCAAGGGGGCGATGGCGTTCTATATTTCCGGGTTCCCGGTGAACCTGAGACAGGCCGTCGCCACGGCAATCGTACTTCTGGTTCTGGGGAAGCCCCTGCTGGAAAAGCTTGACCGGATCAAAACAAAATACGGAATTCTGGATGATGAGGGAGGGAAGGAAACATGAAAAAAGACCAGTTGTTTCTTTCCACCATTGCCCCGGACGCCGCGGAGGAAGCCCGGCGGCACGGCCTAGGGCTGGAAATCGCGGAATACTGCACAGCGTGGAACATGGATGAGCAGTTCGAGACGACCCACGCTGCTGTGACCGAGGAACTAACAGGCGTGGGCAGGAGACTGCTGCACGCGCCCTTCAGCGAGCTGTTCCCCTGTGCCGTTGACCCGAAAGCCCGGGAGCTGGCGGCGCTCCGCTACCGGCAGGCGATCGCGCTTGCGCGGCGGTATGATGCCCGGAAGATCATCATTCATGGGGGCTTCAACGAAAGATTGTACTACCCCTGCTGGTATACGGAGCAGTCCATTGTTTTCTGGAAGGATTTTTTGAAGGAAGACCCCGGCGTGGACATCGTGCTGGAAAACGTGCTGGAGGAGCAGCCGGAGATGATGACCGAGATTTTCCGGGAGGTGGACAACCCCCGGCTGCGGATGTGTCTGGACGTGGGGCATGTGAACGCTTACTCCCCGGTTCCCGTGGAGGAATGGGTGAGCGCCTGCGCAGGATTTCTCTCCCATTTTCACATTCACAACAATGACGGCACCCAGGATGCCCACTGCGCCCCGGGAGAGGGAACAATCTCTATGGCTGCGCTGCTGCGGCAGGCGCAGACGCTTTGCCCGGAGGCGACCTTTACACTGGAAGTGCTTCAGGCGGTACCGGCGGTCAGCTGGATGCTGGAAGAGCGTATTTTGGAGGGGTGAACATGGAAGAAAAACTGAACAAACTGCTTTCCGCCGTTTCCCCTTTGGATGACGCCGCTATGGAAAAGGCGCGGGAGCGTCAGGCGCAGCTTGCAAAGCCCCCCGGAAGTCTGGGGCGGCTGGAAGACCTGTCCGTCCAGCTGGCGGGCATCACCGGCCGGGTGCATAATAAAATGGAAAAGACCCACCTTCTGGTATTTGCCGCCGACAACGGCGTGGTGGCGGAGGGTGTGTCCAGTGCCCCCCAGTCCGTGACGCTGATGCAGACGGTGAATCTGACCCGTGGAAAAACCGGCGCAAGCGTTCTTGCGAAACATTTCGGCAGCGGCATCACCGTCTGCGATGTGGGCGTCAATGCCGATATCAAAGAGAAAGCGGTGCTGAACCGGAAAATTGCCTACGGCACGCAGAATATTGCGAGCGGCCCCGCCATGACCCGGGAACAGGCGGCCACGGCCATCCTCACCGGTGCCAAGCTCGCCGCCGAGACCGACGCCGATGCCCTCGGCGTGGGGGAAATGGGCATCGGCAACACCACTACGTCCTCCGCCGTTCTGGCGGTGCTGTTGTCGGCGGAGGTGGAAACCGTCACCGGCAGGGGCGGCGGCGTGACCGACGAGAGCTTCCTACGGAAGAAAGCAATCATCCGTCAGGCAATCGAAGTGAACCGTCCCGACAGGGACGACCCGGTGGACGTGCTTGCCAAGGTGGGCGGCTTTGACCTTGCCGCCATGTGCGGCGCGTTTCTGGGGGCGGCGGCGACCCGCCGTCCGGTGGTCATTGACGGGTTTATTTCCGCCGTGGCGGCGCTGTGCGCGGTGCGGCTGTGTCCCCGGGTGCGGGACTATCTCGTCCCCAGCCATGCGTCCTTTGAGATCGGCTACCGCCTTGCCATGGAGTCTATGAACTTAGAGCCGCTGTTCCTGCTGGGAATGCGTCTGGGGGAGGGCAGCGGGTGCCCGCTGGCCTTTCAGGTGCTTTCCGCCGCCTGCGCCGTTATGAACGACATGGCGACCTTCAATCAGGCGGGGATAGACGACGGGTATCTGGACGAGATACGTCAGGGCGACCAGTTTACCGTGGAGGGGAAAGCATGACGATTTTCCTTTCCGGCGGCGCGAAAAACGGAAAATCCACGCTGGCGCAGGAGCTTGCGGTGAAGCTGTCCGGGGAAGGGAAGCGGTACTATGTGGCGACGATGATCCCCACGGACGACGAAGACCTGGCGCGCATCCGGCGGCACGTTGCCGACCGGGACGGGCTGGGCTTCGAGACCATCGAGTGCAGCAAAAACATGCTGTCCTGCCTGGATACTGCGGACAGGGACGGCACGTTCCTGGTGGACAGCGCCACGGCGCTGCTGCAAAACGCCATGTTTCCCGCGGAAAAGAACTGGCAGCTGGATTTGGACGGGGCGAACCGGTGCGCCGACGAACTGATTTCCTTCGTGAAAACCGTGAAAAACGCGGTGGTCGTCAGCGATTTTATCTACTCCGACGCCCAGCGGTACGACGAGACCACGGAGCTTTACCGTAAGTGTTTGGCCGCCATTGACCGCCGTCTGGCGGCGGCCTGCGACGTTGTCGCCGAGGTGGCGGCGGGGAATCCGAAGCTTTACAAGGGGGCATTGCCGCTGTGAAAACCTATCTTTGCGCCTTTGCCATGTGCCAGTCCATGTTCTGCGCAATTCCCTTTCCCGGACGGCTCTGGGACGAGAAGGCAAGGGGAAAAATGCTCCTGTTTCTGCCCGTGGTTGGGCTGGAAATCGGGCTTGTCTGGGCGGCGCTTGCATGGGCCGTCCGCTTTTTGAAGCTCCCGGCACTGGTGGGGGGACTGGCGCTGTGCGCGTGCCCCTTCCTTTTGACGGGGTTCATCCATCTGGACGGATTCATGGACGTCACCGACGCGGTGAAATCATGGCGGGATCTGGAAAAGCGCCGGGCGATCCTGAAGGACTCCCACGTCGGCTCCTTCGCCGTGATCGGCCTGTGCCTGCTGATACTCAGCCAGTTTGCGTTCTTTTCTGCCGCCTCCGAAGGGGCGGATTTCCGGATTCTGCTGTTTATCCCGGCGGTCAGCCGGTGCTGCTCGGCGCTGGCGGTGACGGGGCTTCGCCCCATGTCCTCCAGCCAGTACGCCGGGCAGGAAAAGCCCAAGGCGCAGCTGTGGATTCTGGCCGGAATGCTGGCCGTGTGTCTGGCGGCGGGATTCCTGCTTTGCGGGAAGTACGGTTTTGCGCCGGTGGGGTGCGTCGCCGGGTATGCTCTGGCGCTGCGCCGGGGGTACAAGTCTCTGGACGGCATGAACGGCGACATTGCAGGGTACGCGCTGACCATCGGCGAACTGTGCGCCGTGGCGGTCTACGCGCTTTTGTAGGAGGGTATTATGGTTTTGATCATCGGCGGCGCTTATCAGGGAAAGCTGGATTTTGCGAAGTCCGTCTTTGGCCTGAGTGAAAGCGACGTTTTTACCTGTACCGGCGGAGAAATCGACTTTTCCAGACGGTGCATTGACCGTATCGAGGAATTTACCCTTTGGTGCGTGCAGTCGGGGGTGGACGCCGTGGCGTTCTTCCAATCCCGCCGGGAGCAGTGGCAAGACAGCATTCTTATTTGTGAGGATATCTCCGCGGGCGTGGTGCCCATGGGGGCGGAAATGCGGGCGTGGCGGCAGATGAATGGGCTGCTTTGCCGGTATCTGTCCGGAGAAGCAGCCCGGGTCAGCCGCTTGTTCTGCGGATTGGAGGAACGGCTGAAATGACTGTTTTTCTCATTCGCCATGGCCGCACCCTTGCCAATGAGCAGCACCTCTACTGCGGCAGCACCGACCTGCCATTATCCAGAGCGGGAAGGGAAGCGCTGGCGAATCGCCCTCCTATTGACGTGGGAACGGCACACTTTATCACCAGCGGAATGCGGCGGTGCAATGAAACGCTGGCGATTCTGTTCGGCGATGTCCCCTATGAGGTCGTGCGCGACTTCCGGGAAATCGACTTCGGCGCGTTTGAGATGAAAAGCTATGAGATGCTGAAGGACGAACCGGCCTATCAGGCATGGCTCTCCCGCGACCCGGAGATCAACCCGCCCCCCGGCGGCGAAAGCGGCGAACAGATGACAAGGCGCGTTCTGGCAGCGTACATGGCGCTGGAAAGCCGGAAAGAAAACACGGTGATCGTGACCCACGGCGGCGTCATTGCCGCGATCATGGCCAGCCTTTTCCCGGAGGAAGGGAAGAACCGCTACCAGTGGCAGCCAAAGCCGGGAGAAGGGTACGCCGTAACAGACGGCACCTACTCGGCAATTCCATAAGGACAGCAAAAATTCCCCGGCACAGCCGGGGAATTTTAACGGAAATGCCCCCAAACCATGCGGTTTGGGGGCAAAATCATCATTACACGCAGTGACCCTTGGCGCGGATGACCTCGATCACGGAATCCACGTACTGCTCGCAGACGTCCTTGCTCTCGGCTTCCACCATGACCCGGATGACCGGCTCGGTGCCGGATTCCCGCACCAGAATGCGCCCGGTGTCGCCCAGCTTGGCGGTGACCTCCGCGACGGCCTTCTGCACGTCGGGGTCAGCTTGCGCCGCGGCCTTGTCGGCCACCCGGACGTTTTTCAGCACCTGAGGATAGAAGGTGAAGCCCTCGCAGAGCTGGCTCAGGGTCTTCTTCTTCGCCATCATCGTCTCCATGATTTTCAGGCTGGTGAGGATGCCGTCGCCAGTGGAGGCGTACTTGGAGAAGATGATGTGGCCGCTCTGCTCGCCGCCCAGACGGCAGCCGTTGGCCATCATGTATTCGTAGACGTATTTGTCGCCCACCTTGGTCTTGGCGTAGCCGATGCCCAGCTCGTCAAAGGCCTTGTACAGGCCGAAGTTGGACATGATGGTGGTGACAACGGTGTTGCCCAGGAGCTTGCCCCGCTCCTTCATGTACTTGCCATAGATGTACAGAATGTGGTCGCCGGTGACGACGTTGCCCTTTTCGTCCACGCACAGGCAGCGGTCGGCGTCGCCGTCGTAGGCAAAGCCAACATCCAGTCCGTTCTCTACCACGTAGCGCTGCAAAACCTCGATGTGGGTGGAACCCGCGTTCTGGTTGATGTTGTAGCCGTCGGGGGCGGCGTTGATGACGTAGGTTTTGGCGCCCAGGGCGTCGAAGACGCACTTCGCAATGTTCCAGGAGGAACCGTTGGCGCAGTCCAGGCCAACCTTTACGCCCTTGAAGGAGTACATACCCAGGCTGATGAGATAGCCGATGTAGCGGTTTCGTCCGGCAACATGGTCAACGGTGCGGCCGATCTGGTCGCGCTTGGCCAGAGGCAGTTCCTCCCATTTCCGGCCGAAAGCCTCCAGATTGCCGTCCAGATACGCTTCCACCAGACTGATGACGCTTTCATCCATCTTCTCACCGAAGTTGTTGATGAGCTTGATGCCGTTGTCGTAGTAGGGGTTGTGGCTGGCGGAGATCATAATGCCGCAGTCGAAGCCCTCAGTGCGGACGACGAAGGCCACGCTGGGGGTGGTGGTGACGTGCAGCAGATAGGCGTCTGCGCCGGAGGCTACCAGACCGCCAACAAGGCTGTACTCGAACATATAGCTCGACCGGCGGGTATCCTTGCCGATGACGATTCTGGCGGAGCCGTCAGAGCCGGAGCGGCGCTTCAGCTGGGTGTAGTACCAGCCGAGAAAACGCCCGACCTTGAAAGCGTGGTCAGCGGTAAGGTTGCAGTTGGCTTCTCCCCGGAAGCCGTCGGTTCCAAAATATTTGCCCATGGAAATGGACTCCTTTCACTTTCTGATGGCCGGGAAATGTCCCGAAAACATTATTTTTTGGCGACAATAATTCCGCCGGTTTTCCAGATGCTGTTGGCGGGAACCATGCCCCGGACGCAGGAGGTGGGGTAGACGTTGGAGTGGGGGCCGATGACGGTGCCGGGATTCAGGACGCTGTTGCAGCCGACCTCCACGAAGTCGCCCAGCATGGCGCCGAACTTTTTCAGCCCCGTGGGAACCTGCTCTTCGCCGTTTTTCACCACGACCAGCGTCTTGTCGGACTTGACGTTGGAGGTGACGCTGCCAGCGCCCATGTGGGACTTGTAGCCCAGAATGCTGTCGCCCACGTAATTAAAGTGGGGAACCTGCACGTTGTCGAAAAGAATTGCGCTTTTCAGCTCCACGGAATTGCCCACCACGCAATTCTCGCCTACCAGAGCGGAGCCGCGGATGAAGGCGCAGTGGCGCACTTCGGTGCCCGCGCCGATGATGCAGGGCGCGCCCAGAAAGGCGGTGGGGGCGACTGCGGCGGTCTTATGTACCCAGACGGTGGGGGACACTTCCGTATAGTCCTCGCCCAGTGTGGGGCCGAGGGCTAAGATCAGCTCTTTGATGCCCTTCAGCGCCTGCCATGGGTACTCAAATCCGGAGAGATAAGCGCCTGCCAGCGTGTGGGACATGTCGTATAATTCAGTGGTTTTTAACATGGATATTTCCTCCATTTGACCTGAGGAACCTCTGAATAAATCGCTTTCGGCTGAGTCAAAATCTTCAGCCGCCAGCCCTCACCGATTTAATCAGAGTTTCCTTGAGGCTAAGTCGTGATAACGCCCCTACTATACACCCCGTGCCGGGCGTTGTCAATCAGATTTGGCAAATTTGGTGCAATATTCAATTATTTTTGTGCAATTTTCTACGAAAAGGGAACGGCAAAGGACGGGCAGTTGTGTGTGATACTGATATTCTATGGAGGTCGGAAGCAAAACGTGTACCTGAACCGTACAGAAAATCGGGCTGCGGAATGCCTGCATAAAAGAAAAGCGGAGCCGTATAAACGGCTCCGTCGATCATTTACCGTATTTCTTTCTGCACAAGCTCCAGAAGTTGCTGTAAATCTGCCTGAGTGACTTCCTCCCGCTTCAGCAGCGCCTTGAACAGACCTACTGGTTCCGGTTTGTGGCGATGGCTGAAAATGGTGTTGGCAAAGTATTCCTCCCGGGTCATGGTCGGTGCGAATACGCGGCCAAAGGTTTTGCCGCGCTTCACAAGGCCGGCCTCCCGAATGGCCTCCTTCTGCAGCAGACTGTTGAGCAGTATGTGTACGGAACTGTCCTTCCAGGTCTTTTCCTCGGTATGCTCCAACAAATCCGCACGGGACAGGGGCTTTCCGGTTTCCCAGAGGACATCCATGATTTCCATTTCGCTTCTCGTGAGTTCCATGTTCGCACCTTCTTATTATTTCTCGATTGTCGCCCATTATACCTTGAATTGCGGAACTTGTCAATTCAGATAATGCGTGTTTACAAAAATTTTACAAAATTTTTTTGGCATCATGAAACAAAAATCCAGAACATGAAACATTCAGGGGAAAAATTACAGGAAAATATTTCCATTTATGAAACGGGACATAGTGCGGGTCATCTGCCCAGAGTGTCTTTCAGAACCTGTCGGTTGGCTTCCAGATCGGCCACCAGCACTGCCATGCCGTCAATATTGCGGCTGGCATAGGTTCCGGCGGCGGGGATGTGCTGGCTGACGACCTCTCCGCCGGTCATCAGAGGAAAGAGGCTGACGGCGTAGCCGAGGATCTCCCTGTCTGTCATGTCTGTGGTGATCAGGGGGAGAACCTGCTCCAGAAGGGACAGGGCGGAGGAAAGACTGGTGTCCCGGTAGGCATCCAGCAGCGCGGTGATGACTTTGCGCTGGCGGTTCGTCCGGCTGAAATCCCCGTCGGCGTCCAGTTTGCGGATGCGGGCGTAGGCCAGTGCCTGCTGACCGTTCAGGAGATTTGTTCCCTCCGAAAGGCAGCTGCCGGTCTCCCGGTTGACCCATTGGGCTTCGTCGTTGCGCAGGTCTACCTCCACGCCTCCCAGAAGATCGACGATGTCGGCAAACTGGTAGAAGTCCACCTCCACGTTGCCGTCGATGTGGACGCCGAAATTGTTTTCCAAAGTCTTATTCAGAAGGGGCATTCCGCCGGCGGCGTAGGCCACATTGATCCGGTTCTGGCCGTAGCCGGGGATTTTGACATAGGTATCCCGGAGGAAGGAAGTCATGGTCAGTTTCTTTTCGGATTTGTGGAAGGTACACAGGATCATGGAATCCGAACGCGCCCGGGTCTCGTCCTCCCGACGGTCCTGACCGATGAGCAGAATGTTGATGATGTCGCTGTCCCTGCCGATGTCGGTGTCGTAGTCCGGGAAGGTGACGTCCTCGGGGTCCATGGTGGGGGCGGTGTTGATCTCCTCCGGCTGGGTGGCGAGATAGGCGTCCAGCTCCTCCGGGGAAAGGGTCGGGGCGGTGCCGGAATCCACATAGTGGATGCGCCCCAGCAGGTGCTGTAAGTAGACCGTTCCCACAAGCATCACGATCAGGATCAGCCCCAGCACGAAGCACAGCAGTACGAGCCTGCCGCGGCGGTTAGGGGGAGAGGTTTGCTTTTTCATGACAGCGCCTCCAAGTCAGTTGGTATCATTAGGGTATGTCCATTTTTCCGATTCATTCCTCATTGTTTCCGGCGTCCTGATTCAGCCGCAGAGCGTCTGCCAGACGGGAAATGAAGGCGGCGTTGGACGGGCGGGGAATGACGCCGTCGGAGCCGACGCGGAAATACCGCTGCCAGACACGGTCGTCCCGCTGCTTCCATGCGGTATCGATGGCGCTTCGGATGGAGCGCTCCACGTGGGTGCCCTTGCAGCCGAAGACCGCGCCCACCGCCGGATACAGCACCTTTGTAATGGGCTGGTCGGGGTCCTTCATCATCCTCGGAATGGCTTCCCGGAGGTATGCGTAGCCCCGGAGTTTGGAAGGAATGTTCAGGGAAAGCAGCAGATTGGTCACCTGCGTCTGAGGGTCGGGCGGCGTTACCAGCGGCGCGCGGATATGGCGGCTCAGGTCGCCGATTCTGGCCGCGGTAGCGGGGATGTCGCAGGGCTTTCGCATCATGTAGCCCACGCTCAGCTCGCCAAGGGCGCCCAAAATATAATCGTTATAAAAGCGGGAGGTCACCAGCACCATGGGACACAGTCCGGCACTGGCGGCGGATTGCAGCAGACTGATGCCGTCCAGCTCGGGAAGCATCAGATCAAGCACCAGAACGTCAGGGACAAAGGAACGCAGAAGCGACAGTGCCTCTTTCCCGTCGCCGCAGCACCGGACATGGTATGCCCCCTGCAGCTCGGCGGCAAGCGCCCGCCGGAATTCCTCGTTTCCATCCGCAATCAACAGCTTCATTGCGTCCATATGTCTCCCACCTTCCGATGGATATAGAATATCACAGCTGCACTCAATTTTCAATTCACTTCCTTTCGCCAATTTTCGACAATTTGGGGACAGGAAAGAAGCGCTGTGCATAGAATGGTCAGGAGGTGCTTAGATTATGAGAATTCCATCCGCAAATCCGCAGGCTGTCGCCTGCGTCCGGGGCGGCATCGACACGCCGAAGCTCAGGGGAACGGTGCGGTTTTACGCCATACCCGGCGGCACGCTGGTGACGGCGGAGGTCAGTGGGCTTCCGGAAAACGACACCGGCTTTTTCGCCTTTCACATCCACGAGGGCAGCGGTTGCGGCGGCACGGACTTTTCGGATACCGGAGGACATTATAACCCGGACGCCCGGGAGCATCCCCGTCACGCGGGAGACCTGCCGCCGCTGCTCAGCATGGCCGGGCGAGCGTTCCTCGCGGTGGAGACGGGCAGATTCACGCCCTGCGAGGTGGTTGGGCGGACGGTGGTCATTCACGGAAGCGCGGACGATTTTCACACCCAACCGGCGGGAAACGCGGGCAAAAAAATCGCCTGCGGCGTGATACGGCGGGTGTAATGAGGGGATTTTTCGGAAAGTAAGGAAGATTATGACGAAAAACTTCCCTTCGCCCGCTTTTTGTGGTTGTAAAATTCAAGGCAATGTTGTATAATGCTAAAAGTTGCGGAAAAATTTCGTTCTGTGCTCCGGCGTAAGGGAATCAGAGATTCCCCGGGTCCGGCCGGGGCAGGATCACCTGTGGGGGAACTGACATACATGCTGAATAGTAAGAAAATCACGGAATATCTGACGCCCGGCCATCATGTGCATCTTGTGGGGATCGGCGGCGTATCCATGCGGCCGCTGGGTCTGGTGCTGAAGGGCATGGGCATGGAGGTCACTGGTTCGGATATGAACGCATCCGTGTCCACGGATGAGCTGATCGGGCAGGGCATTCCCGTCGCCATCGGACACCGGGCGGAGAATATTGAGGGCGCGGACTGCATCATCCGCACTGCCGCCGCCCACAATGACAACCCGGAGATCGCTGCCGCCCGTGCCGCAGGCATCCCCGTGTTTGAGCGGGCGCAGGCATGGGGCGAGATCATGAAGTCCTACCATAACGCCATCTGCGTCTCCGGCACACACGGAAAGACCACCACCACGTCCATGGTGACCCATATCCTCATGGAAGCGGATATGGATCCCACGGTCATGATCGGCGGCTACCTGCCCCTGCTGCACGCGGGACACCGGGTCGGCCACGGGGACACCATCGTGCTGGAAAGCTGCGAATACTGTGATTCCTTCCTGAATTTCTTCCCCACGCTGGCGATCGTGCTGAACGTGGAGGCGGATCATCTGGATTATTTCAAAGATCTGGCGGACATCCAGAAATCCTTCCACAAGTTTGCGTCTCTGGCCACCTTCGGCGTGGTCGCCAACGGCGACGACCCCCATACGGTGCAGGCCATGGAGGGCATCGACTATGTTTCCTTCGGCCTTGGGGAAGGAAACCGCATTCACGCGGCCAATATGCACCCCGACTGGCGGCACTTTGACGTGATCTGCGACGGGAAATACTACTGCCATCTGGACATGGGCGTTCTGGGCAGGCACAATGCCATGAACGCTCTGGCGGCGTCGGCTGCCGCGTGGATGATGGGCATTCCCGGAGAGACGGTCTCCAAGGGCATCCAGTCCTTCCACGGCGCGGGACGACGCATGGAGTTCAAGGGTAAGTTCAACGGCGCGGATGTTTATGACGACTACGCTCACCATCCCGACGAGTTGCGGGCGACCCTGGAAGCCGTGCGCTCCATGGGCTACAAGCGGGTGGTGCTGGCCTTCCAGCCCCACACCTATTCCCGCACAAAGGCGCTGTTTGACGACTTCGTCCGGGAGCTGAAAAAGTCCGACGTGGTGGTTCTGGCGGAGATCTACGCCGCCCGGGAACGGAACACCATCGGCATTTCCTCCGCCCAGCTGGCGGAGCAGATCCCCGGTGCGGTGTACTGCGAGACCCTGCCAGACGTTACCGCATATCTGCGGGAGAACGTCCGGGAGGGGGACATTGTGGTCACCATGGGCGCGGGCGATATTTTCCGTGCCGGTGAAGCGCTGATCAGCGGTGAGCAATAAAAAAACGTGCCGGGAAACCGGCACGTCAGAGGTTTAGGCGTTTTCTTCATCCAGAACCAGATGGTCAACGCCGGACAGCTCAAATTCCGACATGTACCGATCCATCCGTGTGACGATCTCATCGTAATTGTCGTCGGTGATCTCCGGATAGTCCATGTCCCGGCGGGAAAGTTCCTCCGCCAGTATTTCGTAAAAAACGTTGTCCTCATAGCAGGCGATGGCCTCGTGAATCCCGCCCTCCTGATAGGCGCGGGAGGGAACGACGGTTCCGTTCCAATGCTCGGACAGGGCGGGGGACAGGGCAAACAGTTTGCTCTCCAGATTGTCATAGTCGGCGAAGCGGTCTTCGCCCCGGGTGGAGTTCAGCACCCAGTTTCCGATGTACACCAGATCCAGCAGCCGGCGGAATTCTTTCGGTGTCAGATTGATCTGCATACATACCCTCCTTTCAAAAAGCGCGTGGAGCACACTCACGGGAAAGCGCGGGGTATCAGCCGCCGCGCCGCTCTTATATTCTCTCTATTATAGCACCAAAGTTTCGGATTTCCAGATGAAAATTGTAAAAAATATATTTATAGCAGCATTGCGCAGCTGCATCCGCTTTTCTGGCGAAAAAGCAGCGGATATTCATACTATTTCTCGATAAAATGGTTAACACCATTTTATCCTGCGAATATTTCGCAGTCCGCCGACGGCGGCGAGAAATATATGGACTTTCGTTTTTAGCGGCTACGCCGCAGACCGCTGAAACAGCGGCCTGATAAAATGGTTTATAACCATTTTATCAAAAACTAGTATCAGGTAGAATGAGGCGATGACGTGAAAAAACTCAGTGTTTGTATTCTCTTCGGCGGGATGAGCCCGGAGCATGAGGTTTCCCTGCGCTCGGCGGAGTCTGTGCTGAATCACATTGACGAAAGCAAGTATAATCTGTTCCCCGTGGGCATCACGAAGGAGGGGGACTGGATACTCTACGGCGGCAAGGACTATTCCAAGCTGGTCACCGGCGAATGGAGAAGCTGCCCCGAAAACCGCCGGGCGACCATTTCCCCCGTCCGGGGACAGGGGCTTCTGAGCTTCGAGGGCGACTGCGTGGTGCGGGAGCGCATCGACGTGGTGTTCCCGGTGCTCCATGGCGAGAATGGCGAGGACGGCGCCATGCAGGGACTGCTGCAAATGGCGGGCATCCCCTATGTCGGCCCTCATATTGCCGCTTCCGCCGTTGCCATGGATAAGAGCCTGACCAAGCTGGTGGCAGATCAGGCCGGCGTTCCTCAGGCGGCGTGGCAGCTGGTTCGGGCGGGCGAGCTGGAAAATCACATGGAGAACACTCTGGATTTGCTGGAAAACCGCTTCCGCTATCCCATGTTCGTCAAGCCCGCCGGTACCGGCTCTTCCGTGGGCGTTTCCAAGGTCGGCGACCGGGACGCTCTGCGCAGCGGTCTGCGCTATGCCGGAAAGTACGATAAGAAGATTCTGGTGGAGGAGTTCGTCAACGGCAAGGAGATCGAGGTGGCCGTCATGGGCAACGATAACCCCATGGCTTCCATCTGCGGCGAGATCGACTCCGGCGCGGAATTCTATGACTACGACGCCAAGTACCTCACCGAGACCTCCAAGGCGTATATCCCCGCCCGCATCCCTGCCGAGGTGGAGGAAGTGGTGCGGGAGACGGCAGTGAAGGTCTACAACGCCGTTGGCTGTCAGGGCTTAAGCCGGGTGGACTTCTTCGTGACCCACGACGAGAACCGGGTGGTGTTCAACGAGATCAATACCCTGCCGGGATTCACCTCCATTTCCATGTATCCCAAGCTGTTTGAGGCCAGCGGGATTCCCTATTCCCAGCTCATTGATGAGCTGCTGCGGTTGGCCGTGGAGGCGTTCCGATGAAGCGGGACGTGGTTCTTTCCATTCAGGGACGCCAGCGCTACGGCGAGCAGGAGCCGGAGACCATTGAGCTGGTCACCGGGGGGACGATGGAATTCCGGGACGGCGGCTGGGACATCACCTACGAGGAAAGCGAACTGACTGGCCTTGCCGGTGTGGTCACCACCTTCCGGGTGGAGCCGGGGAAGGTCACGCTGAACCGGGAGGGCGCACTGAATTCCAGAATGCTCTTTCAGGAGGGGGTTTCTCACGAATCGCTGTATCAGATGGAATTTGGAACGCTGATGATCACGGTGAAGGCCACCAATGTATTTTATGACATTGTACCCGACGGCGGAACCATCGATCTTACGTATCAGATCGTCATTGAAAACACCGAAGCCGGTATGATCGATTATCATCTGGACATTCGGGCAAAATAAAATGCTGCCAACAGTGAATGGAGCGTATCGATACAGATACGCTCCATTTTTCGTGCCAACAAGCTATGTAACGGGGTACGGACCCCTTGGCTCCCCCTTTGGGGGAGCTGTCACCGAAGGTGACTGAGAGCGTATTGCAGCCTAGTATACCCTCTCCGTCCTCGCTGCGCTCGGCCACCTCTCCCATAGGGAGAGGCAGGGGAAACTCGTACGGTACACCAACTGCCGCGGGAGACAGTTTGCCTTTATCCGACATTCCGGTAGTAGGTGGAGAAAGCTTCCCGGTCTTTGCTGATCAGCTCGCCGGTTTCCTTGCTGTACTTGTTCTTGTAGCTGACGGCGTAGATCACGTCTTCTCTGCTGTCGTCGTAGCCGGAAGTCATTTCAATGTAATAATCCTTTTCATCCGTACCCAGAATCCACATTTTCACAAGATCTTCGGTGGTTTCCGCTTCGATTTTCACGGGGAAGTGGAAATTGTTGCGGAACTGGAAATCGGTGGTTCCCCAGTTCACGGCGGCGTCCAGCCCCAGAGGAAGATAGGCCACCGTGGCGCCGTGGCAGGAGCGGGTGACGACCTCAAGATCGGCAAGCAGTACGCAGTTGTACAATGTGCTGGAGCCCTGACACACGCCGCCGCCGATGGCGTCGGTCAGGCGGTTGCCGGAGTAGGCGGGGGCGGGCTTGTAGCCCTTTTCCGCCGTGCGCTCGCCCAGCGTGTCGTTGTAGGAGAAGGTCTCTCCCGGCTGAACGACGACCCCGTTGAGGGCTTCGCAGAGCAGGCGCAGATTGGTATTGCGGTTTTCATTGTCGCTGTGCTTCGTCTCGCAGGAGCCGAGAACATCCCGGAAATAAACGGCATCCCCCAGAATTTCCGGCTCCACGAACGTCATGGGAACGGAGACGGTTTCACCGGGCTTGGCCTGCGCCAGCGCCGCTTTCGCCGCGTCCAGATCGAAGGAATAGCCGTAGGAGCCGGGGACGAACCGGTATTCCGTCATGTCGAGGGAATCGTCAACGGGCGCGGTGCAGATTTCATCGTAAATGGCATCCAAGTCCAGCTCCGCGGGGGCGGATTCCGCAGGGATGTCCACGGTGACGCGGTATTCTCCCGCCCGGCAGGCGGCCACGGCCTGACTGTAAGCCCTCAGAATCTGGTCACAGGCGCTGTCCACGTCCAGATGCGCTTTGGGAACGCCCACGGTCAGTTCCAACGTCTGGCAGGGGGCGCTGGGGTCGTGGTTTTCCGTGCCGAGGTCGGGGGCGTCGCCGGTGAGGGCGTAGTGGGAGTCGCTGAATTCTGTGTCAAACTCGCTGGCATAGCCCTCCAGCGCGGTGCGGATATATTCGGAGTTTGCGCTCAGATAGGGACGCAAATCCATGTCGCCGGGGAGAGAGCCGTCGGAACGACCCATGCGGTAGGCATCGTTCACGGCGGCGCGGACGTCCACCTGAACGCCAGTGTCGGCGGGGGAGAGGGTAATGGATTCCATGGGCAGCGCCACCGTCAGGTTTTCCCGATACAGCGTCTCGTCCAGAGCCGCCTGAAGGGCTTTTCTGGCCTCCCCTTTGGTCATGCCGCCAACGTCCACCCCGGCGATGGAGACGCCGTCGGCCATCCGGCAGTGATAGGGGTCGAGGGCGGGGCGGACAAGAAAGAAACCGACCGCCGCCAGCGCCAGAACCAGCACGCAGATCACAGCCACCGTGACGATTCGGCGGGAGGATACGCTTTTTTGCGGAGAATCCGCGGAAAAATGGCCGTTTGACATGGAATTTCCTCCTGAAAAAAGTCAATGCAGAAACGGAAACGTATTTTCCTCATTATACTACATTTCCCGGCAAATGCAAGGGGTGTAACAGCGGCTCTTGTGCTTCCTGCCGTTATATGGTAGAATGGGGGCAAACGTTGCAGAGGAGAGCGGATATGGAGATCAGTCAGTTTTTCATGAATGGTGATATCAAAGGTGCTATCGCGTACATGCGGGAACATGAGGAATTCAAGGACATTCTTCCTGCATATGTGGCGATATTTGAAAATAGCAAATACCGCAGGTTTGACGTACCGGACAAGTTCAACGAGATACTCCGCTTGTACCAGATCTATTACCGGGATACCTTTTACTGCGGCTTGCCGGAGGCGGAGGCCGCAGAGAAGCTGCTGGCGGGGCTGAAAGCGCTTCTGGGTATGCCCGACGCGGAGGAAGCGCTTCTGGCGGAGCGGCTTCAAGCGGTGTTTGAGGCGGAGGGCTATCATGCGCTTTTCGGGAAAACACAGGGCTATTACGGCCCCTACGTCTGGCGGGAAACGGTTCCCACTGTCTATCAGGTCGGGCTGCCGGGCGGGACGGCGGAATATCCCGTCAACATTCTCAAGGGCTTCGTGTTCCGCAGCTGGATGGATTATCTGACCTTCGGCAGGTTCGGTACGGGCGGCTGGGCTTCCCCCGACGGCACGATCAACTGCATCGAGCAGGCGTATGACTTTGAAAGCGAACGGTTTCTGGTTTCGCTCCTGAAGCACGAAGCCCAGCACACCGTAGATATGAAGCAATTCCCGGGAATCACCCCCGCAGAGCTGGAATACCGGGCAAAACTGGTGGAGCTTCACTATTCTGGCAATCTGGGGTTGCTGCAAAAGTTCCTGTCGGAAGCGGATGAAAGCAGAACCGGCGACAGCCACGCAATGGCTTCTGCAAGAATCAAATGCGAGTTCGCGGATACGAATCAGAGGTCGCTGTCCTGCGTTCAGGCGCGGGCGTTGGAACTGCTTCATGCTCACACGGACGAAATGGAAGAAAAATATGGAAAGCAAAAAACCGTGTCCAACGGCTGATTACGGTAAATCCCGCTTTATCGAATAGAAACAAACGGCGTGACCGGGAAAGGTCACGCCGTTTGCGTATGCAGATGGTTTTCTTATTCGCCGCCGGAATCTCCGCCGTTCTCCGAGGCTTCGGTAGTGGAAGGCTCGGAAGTGGATGGCGTGGTAGGCGGTGTGGTAGACGGTGCCGTGGGTGTGGTGGCAGGTTCAGTAGAGGGGGCGGTGGACGGCGTTGTGGGTACGGTCGTAGGTTCTGTCGGCTCTTCGACCCGCGCGACCACCTTGTTCACTGTCTTGTACCGGGAATTGGCGACAAAATCCTTGGAGATCAGCACGCCGGTGGCCTTGTCGTACTTGCTCTTGTACGTCTTGACCAGATAGCCGGTGGTGCCTTCCTCAATCACGTCTCCGTTCTTGTAGCCCTCAGGGTTGTCGGGCTTGAAGTCCTTGTACTCCGTCTCGGGCTTGTAGGTCTCGGAGACGACATAGCTCATTTCAACGTAATAGTCCTTCTCGTCGGTGCCGAGGATCTGCACATTGACATAGCCGCCGCTGACGTTCGCTTCGATCTTGATGGGGTAATTGGTGTTGTTGCGGAACTTGAAGTCGGGAGAGCGCCAGCTGACGGTGGCGTCCATGCCGTAATTGATATAGTTCACGGGGAAACCGTGGTTGGTGCGGGAGACAATTTCCAGATCGGCCAGCAGGGTGCTGCAATACAGCGTGGAGGAGACCTGACAGATGCCGCCGCCAACCTGATTCACCAGATCGTCGCCGGAGTAAGCCGGGGCGGACTTGTAGCCCTTCGCGGTGGTGCGTTCGCCCAAAGTGTCGTTGAAGGAGAAGGTCTCGCCGGGGTTCAGCACGACGCCGTTCAGCGCCTTACATGCCAGCTCCAGATTGGCGGTGCGGTTGGCGTTGTTACTGTGGGGCGTGCTGGTGCTGCCCAGAACATCCCGGAAGAACACGTCGTCGTCCAGAATTTCCGGGGCGACATATTCCATGGGAACGCGGACGACCTCGCCGTACTGCGCCGCACTGACCTGCTTCTGCGCCTGCACCATGTCGAACACGTAGCCGTAGGAGCCGGGGATGGCCTTGAAGGTCTGCATATTGACGGTGGCGTCCACGGGCTTTACGCAGACATCGTCGTAAATTTTCTGCAAATCGACGGCATCCGGTTCGCCCTCGGCCTGCGCGCCTTCCGCCTTTACGGTGAAAACGTTCATGCTGTAGGCGTCCAGAATCTGGTTGAACACATCATCTACGTTGAAATTTACGCCGGGAGTTCCCATTGTGATGACCAGCGTCAGCTGAGGGGCGTGTTCTTCGTCAAATTTGTCCGTCGCAAGATCGGGGACGTCGCCTTCCAGAGCGTAGGTGGTCTGGGTCAGCAGACTGCCGGCGGTTCCGGCGTAGTCCTCCAGAACGCCCTTGATATAATCCTGCTTCAGATGCAGGTAGGGCAGCAGCCCGATGATGTGGTTGCTCCTGAGGGACGCCTGATAGGCTTCCTGACGCTCGGCCTTGGTGCCGGTTCTGCCGTAGGCATAGGCGGCGTTGACGGCGGCCTTTATGTCCAGCTTCGCGCCGGTATCGCTGGGGGACAGCTGCAAGGTGGTATCGCCCAGAGTCACCACCATGGCCTGCTTCGTGTAGGTCTGGTCGGTAACAGCGCGAACGGCGGTGATGGCATCGGACTTGCTCATCCCGCCCACGTTCACACCGGCGACGGTGACATTGTTCAGAATTTTTTTGCCGTAGGGGTCGCCGGAGGCGTTGACGACGAAAATGGCAATCAGGGAAATGATCAGAACCAGCGCGGCGGCGCACAGAGCCACCATCACGGGCTTCTGGTTGTTGTCCACAAAGGAAAGAGCCTTATCAAGGAAGGACGGAGTGCCGCGCTTCGGGGGGTTCTCCTTCTCGTCCAGTGAAAAGTCCAGTTCCTCGTCGGGAACCGGGCTGTCTTCTCCGGAAAACAGATTGTTCTCTTCGCGAAACAGGCTGTCGGCCTCGGTGATAAGGTCGGCGGCCTCCGGGTCGGTGGTGTCCAGATCAGGGACGGAGGCTTGGGAGAAGATGGGGTCATCCGGCTTCGCGGGCTTCTCCTGACCGGTCAGCTGGCGGAAGCTCTTTTCGATTTCACGTTCTTCTTCCCGGTATGGCCGGGGGTTGGAAAATTTGCCTTTAGACATAGGCTGCTCCTTTTCTGAGGGAAGGTTGGATTCAACGCTATTATAACACGGAATGTCAAGGGAACCTCTGAACAAATCGGCAAGAGCTGTGAGCGCGAGATTTTTCGTCCAATCGAGGTATCGGAAACGGCGGAATACTGTATGTATTTCCCGTTTTCGATACCGAAGAGTGGGCGAAAAAGATCCGCTCACAGCCGCAGACGATTTATTCAGAGGTTCCCAAAACGTCAGCTCTGGAAAAAGCTGGTATAGTGCTCCACAAACAGCTTGCTCTGCTTCAGGCTGTCCACGCCGTTGGCGAGCTTGAAGCGGAGGGTCGGTTCCTTGGCGCTGGCGAGGAAGGTGACCCGCTGCTTGTAATCCGGGTCGGAACACAGCACGCCCACGGCTTCGAAATTCAGATTGCTCAGGGTGAACAGCACGTCTCCGGACTTCTGACGGATGTCCTTGATGCCGACCTGCCGAGCCTTTGCCCGGAGAAGGGCGATGTCGATGAGATTCAGCACGCCCTTGGGCGGCTCGCCGTAGCGATCGACGATCTCGTCCAGCAGATCGTCGGCGTCCTCCTGAGAGCGGATGGCGGCCATGCGGCGGTACAGGTCCATCCGCTCCTCGCCCCGGGAGACGTAGTCTTTGTCCACATTGGCGGTGACGTTCAGGTCGGCGGTGCATTCCGGTGCCTTGGGGGCTTCGCCCTTTTCCTCCAGAACTGCCTCGTCCAGCAGCTTGAGGTACATATCGTAACCCACGCTGGACATGTGGCCGGACTGCTCGGCGCCTAAGAGATTGCCCGCGCCCCGGATTTCCAAGTCCCGCATGGCGATTTTGAAGCCGGAGCCGAATTCGGCAAAGTCCCGGATGGCGGAAAGCCGCTTCTCGGCGACCTCGGTGAGATTCTTCTCCGGACGGTAGGTGAAATAGGCATAGGCGTGGCGGGTGGAGCGTCCTACCCGGCCGCGAAGCTGGTGGAGCTGGCTCAGGCCGAACCGGTCGGCGTTTTCGATGATGAGGGTGTTGGCGTTGGGAATGTCCAGACCGGTTTCGATGATGGTGGTGCATACCAGCACCTGAATCTCGCCCTCGGCCATGGACTGCATCACGTCTCCCAGCGCGTCCTCGCCCATCTGGCCGTGGGCGACGCCCACGCTGATGCCCGGAATCCGGCGCTTGATTGCGGCGGCGCACTGGTCGATGGTTTCCGTGCGGTTGTGGAGGTAATAGACCTGCCCGCCCCGTTCGATTTCACGGCGGATGGCGTCATCCACAATGGGTTCGCTGTATTCCATCACAAAGGTCTGCACGGGATAGCGGTCGGCGGGGGGCTGCTCGATGGTGGACATGTCCCGGATGCCGGACAGCGCCATGTTCAGCGTCCGGGGAATGGGCGTAGCGGAGAGGGTCAGCACGTCCACGCCCTTGGAAAGCTCCTTCAGCCGCTCTTTATGGCTGACGCCGAAGCGCTGCTCCTCGTCCACAATGAGCAGACCCAAATCCTTGAACTGGACGGTTTTTTGCAGCAGCTTATGGGTCCCGATGATTAAGTCAACGGAACCGGCGCGGAGCTTCTGTAAGGTCTGCTGCTGCATTTTCGGGGTGCGAAAGCGGCTGAGCACGTCGATGGTGACGGGGAAGCCCCGGAAACGCGCCACGGCGGTCTGATAATGCTGCTGGGCAAGCACCGTGGTGGGAACCAGAATCGCCACCTGCTTGCCGTCCATGACGGCCTTCATCACGGCGCGGAGGGCAACCTCGGTCTTACCGAAGCCCACGTCGCCACAGAGAAGACGGTCCATGGGGATGGGGGACTCCATGTCGTGCTTGATGTCCGCGATGCAGCGAAGCTGGTCGTCGGTCTCCGGGTAGGGGAAATTGTCCTCAAATTCCTTCTGCCATGGGGCGTCGGCGGAGAAGGCGTAGCCGGACTGGCGCTTCCGGGCGGCGTAGAGCTGGATCAGTTCGCCCGCCATGTCCTTCGCGGCTTTGCGGGCTTTGGCTTTTGTCTTCTGCCATGCGTCGGAGCCGATCTTGTTCAGCTTGACATTGCTGTCTTCCCCACCGCCGCCGATGTATTTGCTCACCAGATCCAGCTGGGTGGCGGGGACAAACAGGGTGTCGCTGCCCTGATAGGCGATTTTAATATAGTCCTTGACCGCGCCGTCCACCTTGATCTGCTCCATGGCCACGAACCGGCCAATGCCGTAATTCTCGTGAACCACCAGATCGCCGGGGGTCAGGTCGGTGAAGGAATTCAGCTTCTGGCGGTTAGTGGAGCCGGTTTTTTTCGCGGGTTTCCGCTTCGGCTCGCTCCGGGCAATCAGCTGCCCCTCCGTCAGAACGGCGATTTTGGACAGGGGATACTCCATGCCGAAGGGGAGCGTGCCCTCCGTCAGAAGGATCTGGCCGGGCTTCGGCAGGGTGGTCAGGGGGATGCACTGAAATGCGGACAGCCCCTTCTCGTGAAGCAGCTGCTGTAACAGCTCCGCCCGGCGGCGGGTGCCACAAAGCACCAGACTGCCGAACTCCATTTTCTGGTAGTGACTCAGGTCGGAGACGGCGGTGTCCAGATTGCCGCCGTAGCCGGGAAGCTGCTTGGCGGTGAGGGGGTACAGCTGCTTTGGGGGGCAGTCCTCCGGGTAGGAGGTGCCGCCGAAGGCGTCAAAATAAACGACGGTTTTCTTCCGGAGACTTTTGCAGAAGTCCTCCCACTGGCACACATAGTCGCACAGCTCGCCTGCCACAAGGCCGGCCCCCAGCATACTGTCCAGCTGCATTCCCATCTCGTCGCAGCGGCTGCGGGCGGCGCGCTGGAGATTCCCGTGGTCGCAGACGGCGACCACGGCGCCGTCCGGGATGTAATCCGCGGCGGTGGCCATTTCCGGATAGATCAGCGCCATATACCGGTCGGAAGCGGGATTGTGCAGGCCGCTTTCATACTTGTTCAGGTCTTTTTCCAGCGTGGCGATCAGCGGCTCGTTGATGTTTTTCCGCCGCTTCTGGCGGGAGATCAGGGAGGTAATATCTTTGCACAGCCCCTCCACACCGCCGGGATGAAGCCCCGGCTGAGTCTCCGCCACGGGCAGGACGGTGACGGAGGTGATGTTCTCACTGCGGCGCTGGGTCGCCGGGTCAAAGAAGCCCATGGTGTCCAGCTCGTCGCCGAAGAATTCTGCCCGCACAGGCCGGTCTTCGGCGGGGGAGAAGATGTCCAGAATGCCGCCACGGACGGCGAACTGACCCGGCCCCTCCACCATGCCGCAGCGGTTGTATCCGGCGGCGGTGAGACGGGAAGTCAGGTCTTCCACGGCGTATTCCCGGCCAACTTCCAAAGAAAAGGCGGCGGAAAGAAGCGCGGCCTTCGGCATGGTGCGCAGGCTGAGAGATTCCCACGTCATGATTTGCAGGCCGGTCTTCCCAACAGCCAGATCATACAGCTGCCGCAGGCGCTTCTGCTCCCAGCTTCTGGACACCACGGCGGCGTCGTAAAGGGTCAGATCCCGGCCGGGGAGAATGGGGGCGGTGTCCGCAAGGAAGCCCTTCAATTCCTCCTGAAGCCGCCGCGCCGCAAGATCGTCCTGACACAGCACCACCATGGGGCGGTTTAAGCTGCGGCAAAGCCCCGCGATCATGTGACTGCGGTTGATCTGGCCGATGCCGGTGACGGCGACGCTCTCGCCGTCCTGCAGAGAGGACACCATGGCGGCGTATTCGGGAATGGTTTTCAATAGAGACAGAAGCTGTTCCATAAGTTTTACCTCAAGAAGAAAAGTGCGCAACGCGGCAACGCGGAAAGGGGGATATATCCCCCTTTCCGTGATTTTGTGACAATATTTTTATGGGTGGCTGCCGTTGAACCGGTTGGCGGTCTCCGGTACGCCATTATCGATGATGCTCAGGGCGGCGTCGGCGGCGTTTTTCAGCGACACGGCCAGCGCTTTTTCCTCACTTGCCGAGAAGGTGGACAGCACCCATGCGGCAAGGTCGTATTCCGGGTTCGGCTTTGCGCCAACCCCAATCTTGACCCGGGGGAAATCCTGACTGCCCAGCTCCTGAATGATGGACTTGATGCCGTTGTGCCCGCCGGCGGAACCCTCGGCGCGAACCCGCAGCCGTCCCGGCTCCAGAGAGATGTCGTCAAACATCACGATGATCCGCTGGGGCGGAATGCCGAAGTAGGCGGAAAGCTGCAATACGGAACGCCCGGACAGGTTCATATAGGTCTGGGGCTTGAGCAGAAACAGCTTTTTCCCGCCGTAATTCACCTGCGTGTACAGACCCTGAAATTTCAGCCTGTCCACTTTGGCGTTCAGCTTTTCGGCCAGAATGTCCATTGCCCGGAAGCCGGTATTGTGCCGGGTCTTCTCGTATTCCCGTCCGGGATTGCCCAGCCCGACGATCAGCCAGCTGTCGCTGCTTTGTTTGGAAAACACGGCTCAGAACAGGTCGGCGATGGAGGTGGCGCCGTGGATGTGACCGATGGCACGGGCAAACACGGGGGCGACGTCCAGGAATTTGATCTTGTGGCTGGGGGTGTTGGCGACCTCAGGGATGGTGTTCAGCAGCACCATTTCCTTGATGGGGCTGGCCTCAATGCGGTCGTAGGCGGGGCCGGAGAGGACGCCGTGGGTGGCGCAGGCGTAAATCTCCTTCGCACCGCCGATCTCTACCAGAGCCTTGGCGGCGTTGCACAGGGAACCGGCGGTGTCCACCAGATCGTCGTACAGGATGCAGGTTTTGCCCCGGACGTCGCCGATGATGTTCATGACCTCGGAAACGTTGGCCTTGGGGCGGCGCTTGTCCACAATGGCAAGACCCATATGCACTTTGGCGGCGAAATTCCGGGCGCGGCCAACGGAGCCGACGTCGGGGGAGACGACCACAAAGTCCTCGTGGTTGTATCCACTTTCGGGGAACTTGTTCATGAAGTATTCAACGAAGGTAACGTTGCCCAGCAGGTGATCCAGCGGAATGTCGAAGAAGCCCTGGATCTGGGCGGCATGGAGGTCCATGGTCAGAATGCGGTCAGCACCGGCGGCGGTGAGCATGTTGGCCACCAGCTTGGCGGAAATGGGGTCACGGGACTTGGCCTTGCGATCCTGACGGGCGTAGCCAAAGTAGGGGATGACGGCGGTGATGCGGCCGGCGGACGCGCGGCGGCAGGCGTCGATCATGACCAGCAGCTCCATGAGATTGTCATTGACGGGCTTGCAGGTGGACTGGATGAGGAACACGTCGGCACCGCGGACGGTTTCCTCCAGGGTGACGGAAGCCTCTCCGTCGGCAAAGTGGGTCACAATGGCCTTACCCATGGGTACGCCCAGCTCTTTGCAGATGGTCTGCGCAAACTGGGGATTGGAATTGCCGCAGAAAACCTGAATGTTTTCACCGTAAGCAATCATCGGATGAATACCTCACTTTTTCTTTTTTTCTGCCCCCCGGCAACAGCCCGGACGCAAATCTACGCATCCATTATATCATCCCGGCACCGGAAAAAGCAATATGAATAAATGTGAAATAACGCCGAAAAAACAAACAAAAATCCGGGCGTTTCTGGCGAAGAAAACAGAATATTGAGATGGTGTGAAAAACGAAATTTTGTTTGAAAAATATCTTGAGAGATTTGGGGTTTTGTGATATACTAACGAGTACAGATTTTTACGCATTTGGGAGCATCATATAGTATGAACGACAAGATCATCATTCAGGGCGCGCGGGAGAACAATCTGAAAAACGTGAACCTGACCATCCCCAGAGACAAGCTGGTGGTTTTCACCGGACTTTCCGGTTCCGGCAAGTCCAGTCTGGCCTTCGATACCATTTACGCCGAGGGACAGAGACGGTATGTGGAGAGCTTAAGCTCTTACGCCCGCCAGTTCCTTGGGCAGATGGACAAGCCGGACGTGGACTCCATCGACGGCCTGTCCCCGGCCATTTCCATTGACCAGAAGACCACATCCAAGAACCCCCGTTCTACCGTGGGAACGGTGACGGAAATCTACGATTATCTCCGCCTCCTGTGGGCGCGGGTGGGCGTTCCCCACTGCCCGAAGTGCGGCAGGGAGATCCGCCGCCAGACCATTGACCAGATCGTGGACCGGGTGGAAGCGCTGGGAGAGGGGACGCGCTTTATCGTCCTGTCCCCGGTCATCCGGGGGAAAAAGGGCGAGCACAAGAAGGTGTTCGAGGATGCCCGGAAGTCCGGCTTCGCCCGTGTGCGGGTGGACGGCATTCTCTATGATTTAACCGAGGACATCCCCTGCGAGAAGAACAAAAAGCACACCATCGAGCTGGTGGTTGACCGGCTGGTGCTGAAGGACGGCCTGCGCCGCCGCCTGACGGACTCCATTGAGACGGCGTGCAGCCACTCCGGCGGCCTTGTGACCATCGAGCTGCCCGCCACCGGGGAGGAGCTGAGCTTTTCCCAGAACTACGCCTGCGAGGACTGCGGCATCAGCCTGACGGAACTGGAGCCGCGAATGTTCTCCTTCAACAACCCGGCGGGTGCCTGCCCCAGCTGCACCGGTCTGGGCTTCCAGCTCATCGCCGACGCCGATCTGGTGATTCCGGACAGGAACAAGTCCATTTTCGACGGTGCGATTCAGGCGTCCGGCTGGCAGAGCGCCCGGACGGATTCCATCTTCCGTATGTATTTTGAGGCGTTGGCGCAAAAATATCATTTTTCCCTGACGGAACCGGTGAAGAACCTGCCCGAGGACGTGATGGACGTGATCCTCTATGGCACCAAGGGGGAAAAGCTGCGCATGAGCTACAACCGGGGCAACGGTATGGGCGTGCTGGAGCAGCCCTTTGAGGGCATTCTCAACAACATTTCCCGCCGCTTCCGGGAAACGCAATCGGACGCCGCCCGGAAGGAGCTGGAGGAGTGCATGGCCACCGCGCCCTGCCCCCAGTGCCACGGCGACCGCTTATCGGAGATCGCCCGGGCGGTGACGGTGGGCGGCATCGGCATTATGGACTTTTGCCGCATGAGCGTCCGGGACGAGCTGGAATTTATGAAAAATCTTCGTCTGGAGGGCAGTATGGCCATGGTGGCCGAGCAGATCGTCAAGGAGATCAAGTCCCGCCTGCAATTCCTGACGGATGTGGGACTGAGCTACCTGACCCTGTCCCGCTCGGCGGGAACCCTTTCCGGCGGCGAGAGCCAGCGGATCCGGCTGGCCACCCAGATCGGTTCGTCCCTGATGGGCGTGCTGTATATTCTGGACGAGCCGTCCATCGGTCTGCACCAGCGGGACAACGATAAGCTGCTGGGGACGCTGAAGCACCTGCGGGATTTGGGCAACACCCTGATCGTTGTCGAGCACGACGAGGACACCATGCGCGCCGCCGATTTTATTGTAGATGTCGGTCCCGGCGCGGGCAGTCACGGCGGCGAGATCGTGGCGGCGGGAACGCTGGAGGATATCATAAACTGCCCCCGTTCCGTAACGGGACAGTACCTTTCCGGCGTGAAGAAAATCCCCGTTCCCACCACCCGGCGGGCGGGGAACGGCAATTTCCTGCGCATTCGCGGCGCACGGGAGAACAATCTGAAAAATGTGGATGTGTCAATTCCGCTGGGAACCTTCGTCTGCGTCACCGGCGTGTCCGGTTCGGGAAAGTCCAGTCTGGTCAATGAAATTCTGAACAAGACCCTGCTTGCCACGCTGAACCATGCCCGTACCCGTCCCGGTCTCTGTGACGGCATTGACGGCATGGAGTATCTGGACAAGGTCATCGACATCGACCAAAGCCCCATCGGCAGGACGCCCCGAAGCAACCCCGCCACCTACACGGGGCTGTTCAACGATATCCGGGACCTGTTCGCGTCCACCAACGAGGCGAAGATCCGGGGCTATGGGCCGGGACGGTTCAGCTTCAACGTCAAGGGCGGCCGGTGCGAAGCCTGCTGCGGCGACGGCCTTGTGAAGATCGAAATGCACTTTCTGGCGGACGTTTACGTTCCATGTGAGGTCTGTCACGGCGCGCGGTACAACCGGGAGACGCTGGAAGTCCACTACAAGGGGAAAAACATCGCTCAGGTGCTGGACATGACCGCGGAGGAAGCGGTGGATTTCTTCGAGAATCTGCCGAAGATCCGCAGAAAAGCCCAGACTCTGATGGAGGTCGGCCTTGGCTATGTAAAGCTGGGGCAGTCCAGCACGACCCTCTCCGGCGGCGAAGCCCAGCGGGTGAAGCTGGCGACGGAGCTGGCGCGGGTCTCCACGGGAAAGACCATCTATATTCTGGACGAGCCGACCACCGGTCTTCACGCCGCCGACGTGCATAAGCTCATTGAGGTTTTGCAGCGGCTGGTGGAGGCGGGGAACACCGTTCTGGTCATTGAGCACAATCTGGACGTCATCAAGACGGCGGACTATCTGATCGACCTCGGCCCCGAGGGCGGCGACGGCGGCGGAACGCTGGTCGCGTCCGGCACGCCGGAGGAAGTGGCGCAGATTCCCGAAAGCTATACGGGACAGTATCTCAAGTCTTATTTGTAAAAACATTGTCCGGTCTGCTTAGCAGACCGGACGGGGAAATCATTCATACAGCTCTGTGGGAAGGCACTCGGAAAGCTCGATCAGCCCGTGATCCCGCTCTCCGGCGTAGTCCACCCGCAGGACGTTGGAGCGAAGCGTTGCCTGCTTGCTCTGACGGATGGACATGGTCATGGTGATTCTGGTACCCACACCTTCCGGCTGGTCGATGAGGACGGCGCCCCCGTGGTGGGCGGCGGCGGTGCGGATGAGCACCATGCCGAGGCCGATGCCGTACCGGCTGTCCTCCAGAGCGGGCTGGCGGAGATACCGGGAGAAGACGCTGCTGCGGACGCTCTGGGCAATGCCGGAGCCGCTGTCCGTCACGCTCAGGCGGAGCATCCGGCCGCTGCGGGTCAGCTTGGCCGTGACAGTCCCGCCCTTCGGGGTGAATTTGATGGCGTTGGACAGGATGTTCAGAACCGCCCGTTCCAGCTGTTCCCGGTCGGCAAGACCGTAGATTGGCTGGTCAGGCCCCTCGTAGGTCAGGGTGATGCCGGTGTGAGAGACAAGGGTCTCCGCCTTTTCAAAGAATTCGGCGAACAGCGCCGGAATGTCCACCGTTTCCTGGTGGGAGACGGCGGCGCAGCGCTCGGCGTCGGACATATTCCCGATGATCCGGAGGATCTGGAACAGTCCCCGGTTCAGGCGGGCGACCTGCTCTGCCGTCCGGGGACTGCTCTCCGCAGCGCAGAGGGGGAACAGGCTGTCGGCGGTGATCATCACGTTGGTCAGCGGCTCCCGCAGCTCCCGGGCGGCCAGCGCCATGGAGCGAAGCTCGCCGTTGTCCGATTCCTGTTCCAGCAGGAATACATCAATGTCGTCCACCCGTGTGACCGACGCGCCGCAGCTGTGGGAGGACAGGTTCAGCGTCAGATACAGACACCCGCCGGTGAACGCGGCGTACTCCTCCGAGCCTGTCAGAAGCAGCGGGCGGACATCCGTGCCGGGGGTGATGAAAAGGCTCTCGGCGGCCTGATTGACCTTGATGATCTGATTTTCTTTTACGCAGAAGCCGGGGCGGATCACCAGATCCAGCATTCCCAGCGTATCTTTCTTTTCTTCCATGACGATCCTCCTAGCAGTCCTATCATGCGCAGAATGGGTGAAAACTTTCCCGGCAAGATTCGACGTTTTTTTCATTTCTCATTCTAGCGGAAACGGGACAAAATAGCAAGGGGTAAGAACTACGAGGTGAAAAATATGTCGATTCATGACGGACACCGCCAGCGGCTGAAGCAGCGCTTTCTGGAGGAAGGGCTGGAGAGCTTCACGGACATTCAGGTGCTGGAGCTGCTGCTGTTTTTCAGTGTTCCCCGGCAGGACACCAACCCCATCGCCCATGCGCTGCTCGACCATTTCGGCAGCCTGTATCAGGTATTGGAAGCACCGGTGGAGGAACTGCGGAAGGTCAAGGGCGTGGGCGAACAGTCGGCACTGCTGCTCAGCCTCATGAACGACGTGGCGCGGTACTATCAGGTTGACCGGACCATGCGGGAGAAAATTCTGCCCACGGTGCAGGCCTGCGGGGAATATCTGGTGCCGTTCTTCTTCGGACGGAACGTGGAAACGGTGTTTCTGCTGTGCCTGGACGCCAAATGCAAGGTGCTGTGCTGCAAGGAGGTCGGGCAGGGGAGCGTGAACTCAGCGGGGATATCCGTGCGGAAGATCGTGGAGACGGCCTTGGCTGCCAACGCTACCACAGTGGTTCTGGCGCACAACCATCCCAGCGGCATCGCGGTGCCCTCCAGCGAGGACGTGCAGACCACCTGCCGGGTGGCCATGGCCTTAAACGCGGTGGAAATTCAGCTGGCCGACCACATCGTGGTGGCGGACGGGGACTATGTCTCCATGGTGCAGTCGGGCTACCGGCTGGATGAAGGGAGTTATTATGGACAAATTCAAACTGGTATCGGACTATAAGCCATCCGGCGACCAGCCGGAGGCCATCAGCGCCCTGGTCAACGGCGTGAACTGGGGACTGCGGGAGCAGACGCTGCTGGGAGTCACCGGCTCCGGCAAGACCTTTACCATGGCCTCGGTCATTGAAAAGCTGAACCGCCCGACGCTGGTGCTGGCGCACAATAAGACGCTGGCCGCTCAGCTCTGTTCGGAATTCCGGGAGTTTTTCCCGGAAAACGCGGTGGAATACTTTATTTCCTACTACGATTACTACCAGCCGGAAGCCTACATCGCCCACACGGACACCTACATCGAAAAGGACGCTTCCGTAAACGAGGAGATCGACCGTCTCCGCCACTCGGCGACTTCCGCGCTGTTTGAGCGGCGGGACGTGATTGTGGTCTCCTCGGTCAGCTGCCTGTACGGCCTGGGCGACCCCATCGATTATAAGAGCATGGTCATTTCCCTGCGGGTGGGACAGGAGTACCCCCTGGACAATGTGCTGAAAAAGCTGACGGAAATCCGCTATGAGCGGAACGATCTGGACTTCTCCCGGAACAAGTTCCGCCTTCGGGGGGACACGCTGGAAATCTATCCCGCATACTGGTCGGGACGTGCCATCCGGGTGGAGTTTTTCGGAGACGAGGTGGACAGGATCAGCGAGATCAACGCCGTTTCCGGCATTGCGGAGCGGTATGTTGACCACGTGGCCATCTATCCCGCCAGCCATTACGTTGCTTCCAAGGAGAAATTGCAGCGGGCAATGGTGGAAATTCAGCGGGAGTGCGACGATCAGGTGGCCTTCTTCCGCGCCCACGACAAGCTCATCGAAGCCCAGCGCATCGCCCAGCGGACGGCCTATGACTTGGAAATGCTGACGGAGATCGGCTTCTGCAACGGCATCGAGAACTATTCCCGTGTAATTCAGGGGCGGGCGCCGGGGACACCGCCCACCACGCTGCTGGACTATTTCCCCAAGGACTATCTCATGTTTATCGACGAGAGCCACGTGACCCTGCCCCAGTGCCGCGCCATGTATGCCGGAGACCGGAGCCGGAAGGACGCGCTGGTGAATTACGGCTTCCGCCTGCCCTCGGCCTACGATAACCGCCCCCTGAACTTTACGGAGTTCGACCGGAAGATCAATCAGGTGATTTACGTCTCCGCCACTCCCGGCGATTATGAGCGCACCCGTTCCGGCCAGACGGTGGAGCAGGTCATCCGTCCCACCGGACTGCTGGATCCGGAGGTGGAGGTGCGTCCTATTGAGGGGCAGATCGACGACCTGATTGGGGAGATCAACGCCCGCACCGCCAGAAACGAGCGTGTTCTGGTGACGACCCTGACCAAGAAGATGGCGGAGGACTTGACGGTATACCTGCAAAAGGCGGGTATCAAGGTGCGCTATATGCACTCGGACATCGGCGCGATGGAACGGATGGAGATCATCCGGGATATGCGGATGGGAAAATTCGATGTGCTGGTGGGCATCAACCTTCTGCGTGAGGGACTCGACTTGCCGGAGGTCAGTCTGGTGGCCATTCTGGACGCGGACAAGGAGGGCTTCCTGCGAAGCGAGACCAGTCTCATTCAGACCATCGGCCGCGCCGCCCGGAACGCCGGGGGCAGGGTCATCATGTACGCCGACTCGGTCACCCCCGCCATGCGTGCGGCCATCGACGAGACAGCCCGCCGCCGGGAGATTCAGGATGCCTACAACAAAGCCCATGGGATCGTCCCGAAGACCATCATCAAGTCTGTGCGGGACCTGATCGAGATTTCGTCTCCCACCGCCGAACGCAAGGGCAGAACCGGCGTGAAGATGACCAAGGTGGAGAAGGAAAAGGAGATCGCCCGTCTGGAGAAGCAGATGAAGGAAGCGGCGAAGATGATGGAATACGAGTACGCCGCCGTACTGCGTGACCAGATCATCGAACTGCGTGGGAATGGAACGTAATCATTAAGAGCTGAAAAGCCGCCGTTTTGCAAAAACGGCGGCTTTTGCAGTATCGCAAAAACAGTAATATTTTGGTAAACACACGGGCACGGTACTGTGCTATAATGACGAAAACGCCAGATGGAGGGGATTCCATGAGCAATAAAATCCTGATTATCGAAGACGACACGGCCATCGCCCAGGTGCTTCGGCTGAATCTGGAATGCGCGGACTACACCGTGACCGCTTTTGATAACGGCCTTGCCGCGTGGAATGCGCTGGCAGCAGACCGCGACTACGATCTGGCGCTGCTGGACATGATGCTGCCGGGGGTGGACGGCTTTACCTTGCTGCCGAAGCTACAGGAATACGGAATCCCCGTCATCTGCCTGACCGCCATGAACGACGCCCAACATGAGGTGCAGGGACTGCGGGGCGGCGCGGAGGATTACATCGCCAAGCCCTTCGATATGCTCGCCCTGATGGTGCGCATGGAAAAGGTGCTCAGACGCAGCGGGAAATTCAACGAAATCTACCATTTCCGGGACCTGACGCTGGACAACGGCAACCGCCGCTTAAGCAGGAGTGGGGAGGAGATCCCCCTGCCGCCGCTGGAATTTGACGTGCTGGCGGTGCTGATGAAGAACAAGAACCGCACGGTTTCCCGGGAGCGCATTCTGAACGAGATCTGGGGGCAGGACTATTTCGGGGACATCCGCACCGTGGACGTCCGCATTGCCAATCTCAGGAAAAAGCTGAACCTGTCCGAGGAAATCCGCACCATCTCAAAGGCCGGTTACCGGTTGGAGGAACGATGAAGCTGAAAACAAAACTGACAATTCTCTGCGCGGCGCTGCTGCTTGCCGTGGCGGTGAGCCTGACGGCGGCCATGCTCTGGCAGGTGCGGGAGCAGTCTTATGGAGCCCTTCTCCAAAGTACGGAGGAAACCCTGAATGATCTGGTGGATGATTTCGGGACAGCCGTCTACCGCAGTTCCACTGACGGCCTTGACTCGCTTTCCCGGAAAGTGCTGCTGACCTACTGCTTCCGTTCCTGCAGCGTGCCGGGAAGCGCCCTCACAGTCAATGGGGAGTGCCTGAGCGCGTCCGCCCAGATCGACCCGGAACGCTATCTGGATGTCCATTACGGCGGTACGCAATCAGCCAGAGCCTGCGCGGGCGGCAGGCATTTTCTGATTCTGGGCAGGGTCACGGATGTCTGGGGGATGGATTGCAGCGTGTATCTGGCGGCGGACGCCACCTACATATATTCCCAGCTCTGGCAGCTCAGCGGGCGCTTTGCGCTGCTGGCGCTGTCCATTGGCCTTTTGGGGCTTGGGGCGGTTTACTGGATGATCTCCCGGACGCTTTGCCCGCTGTCCCGGCTTTCGGAAGCCGCCGGCAGCATCGCGGACGGGAATTACAGCCAGCGCGTCCCTGTCGTTTCTCAGGACGAAGTGGGCACTCTGGCGGGGGATTTCAACCGGATGGCGCTGGCGGTGGAGACCCACGTGGACACTCTTCGGGAACAGAACGAGCGGCAGAAGCTCTTTGTCGGCGCGGTCACCCACGAGCTGAAAACACCCCTGACGTCTCTGCTCCTGAACGTGAACACTCTGCGAAATGTCTACCTTCCCGAAGAAAAGCAGGAAGCGCTGCTCACCAGTATGGACGCCCAGCTCCACTGGCTGGAAACCATGGTCAGAAAGCTGCTGACGCTGCTTTCCATGAAAAAGAACGCGAAGATAGCGCCGGTGTCCGTGCCGGAACTGCTGACACAGGTGCGGGAGCTGACCCGACCGATCATGGAAAAGTACGGAACGTCTCTGGAAATCACCTGCAACGGGGACATTCTGCCCGTGGACAAGGACTTGATGTGCATTGCCCTTGTCAATCTCGTGGAAAACAGCGCCAAGGCATCCGCACCGGGGCAGACCATCCGGATTCAGGCGTCGGAGATGGGCTTCACCGTCGCCGACCATGGCCGGGGCATCCCCGAAAAAGATCTGCAAAGAGTGACCGACCCCTTCTACATGGGCGACCCCTCCCGAAGCAAGGCAAACGGCGGCTTCGGTCTGGGGCTGGCGCTGGTGCGGGAGATTGCCGCCGTCCACGGCGGAACGCTGACGCTGGAAAGCACTGTTGGCGAGGGGACGACCGCCCGAATCGTCATCGGTAATCAAACGGTAACGTGCCGGTAAACTCTTTTGATTCTGGCTATGGTATTCTGGAACCATCCAAAGAAAGGAAGTGTTACCATGAAAAAAATAGTTCGTTTTGCCGCCTTCACGCTGGCGCTTGCCATGCTGCCCGGATGCGGCAAAGGCCGGACGCCCGCCGAACCCACCACCGTCAATCAGGCGATGCTGCTTGAGCAGAGCGCCAAAGAGCAGACGGAGTACACCTTCCCGGAAAAATTCACCGGGGACTGGGTCAGTCAGGAGGGAAGACTTACCATCCACGCCGATGCGCAGGTGGTGGCGGAGTTGGGGACGGTGCTTCCCACCGCCACCGTGACGCCCCGGGATTTTACGCAGGAGGATGTGGACACCCTACTGTGGGTGCTTTTGAAGGGACAGCCGCTCTACAGCACTGTCATGACGAAGCAGGAGTGTCAGGATTCCATTGATTATGTCAACTCCCCCGAATGGCACGCCGACCCGGACGCCCCGGAACAGACGCCGGAGCAGCTGGAAGCGCGCCGTCAGGAGATCATCGCCTATTACACTGCGGAAATGGCAAAAGCACCGGAGGAAAAGCCCATCATCCACGGCTTTGAGGATTCCGGAACGCCCAATGAGGTCAGCGGCGATGCCACCGTGGATGGAGCCAAGTACGAAATCAACATCATGAACCGCTTCGGCGGGGACTGGACGAACGCGACAATTGTCAACAGCGACTTTAAGTATTACCGCAGCACCGACTGGGGCAGCATTTCCAAAGAGGACGCCATTGCCAGGGCGGATGAGGTGATGCGGGAGCTTGGGCTGGGCGATATGGTTCTGGCCGACGCGCAGACGCCCAGAGAGGGCGAACGGAAGGGCACATGGGAGCTTTACTATACCCCCAGCGTAAACGGCGTGCCCATTCCCGGCATCCGGGAGGATCGTGTGTTCAGCGATCCAGCCATCGGAGAGGATCATCAGTACTGGACTTACCGCTGCTCAGAGGAAACCAATGCGGATACCGTTTCATGGTACATGGAAAGCGTCTGGATCACGGTGGGAAGGGACGGCATTCTTTCCTTCGAGTGGGATTCTCCCAGCGCTGAGCCAGTCATCAAGGAAACACAGACCGCCCTTATGCCCTTTGAAGACATTGCGTCCATCGCAAACACCATGCTGCCCGTGGTGGTCATCGGCCCGTCGGAAGCCCGCAGTCTTGTGGAGATCGACAAGATCAACGGCGACGAGACATACATGGACGTGGAGATTACGAAGGTTTCCCTGTCGCTGATGCGCATCCGGGATAAAGGCTCCTTGCAGGGGACGATCGTTCCCGTGTGGGATTTCTGGGGAACGTGGGACTGGTATGAGCCCGGAGACAACGCCTCGGAGTCCATGAAAAAGGGCGCGACCTATGTGACCCAGCCCATGCTGACCCTGAACGCCATCGACGGCAACGTCGTCAGCCGGATGTTTGGCTACTGACCGTTGGGAGAAAAGAGCCGGGAGCAGTCCAAAATGGGCTGCTCCCGGTGATTTTTTGCAAAGGTCAGGACATCTTGGAAATATCCGTCCCGAAATACTTGACCGACAGCTCGGTCAATGTTCCGTCAGCGTCCAGCTCTGCCAGTGCCTGATTGATAGCGGCCAGCAGCGTTGCCGTGTCGGCGCTCTTGCGGACGGGGATGGCGACCTGCTCCACATCGTCGGAATAGGCCGCAATTTTGATGTTGGCTTCGGGATGGGCTTTCTGGTAGTCCGCGAAGACCACTTCCGCGTTCAGCGCCGCGTCGATCCGACCGGCCAGCAGCAGCGGGATTCCGATGGTGAATTTGGGATGCTTCGTCTTGTGGCGCACTGTGTACATACCCAGCAAACTGCCCACGCTTCCGCCCAGCACCGCAACGGTCATCAGGGTCACTAGAAAACGGGCGGATTCCGTTCACACAGAATCCGCCTGTTTTATTACGCAATTATTCCCGGAAATTTTGCCATCACCACGATGGCGGCGATGATCTGAAGCGCCAGAAGCAGCGGGATTCCGATGGTGAATTTGGGATGCTTCGTCTTGTGGCGCACTGTGTACATACCCAGCAAACTGCCCACGCTTCCGCCCAGCGCCGCAACGGTCATCAGGGTCGCTTCCGGAATGCGCCAGAGTTTTTTCTTTGCCTTGTGCTTGTCCGCAAGCATAAGCACAAAACCGGCCGCATTGATTGTAACGAGGTAAAGAAGGAGAAGATCTTTCATACTGATTTCCTTTCGGGAGGGATTTTTGTGAAAAAGCTTTGGATTTTACTGGCGCTGGCGTCGCTTCTGTGCGGCTGTACTTCGGAGGAAACGCTGGAAACAATTTCAGACGACATCGTTCAGCCCGTGATGGCGCAGCCGGGGGAAATTTCCGTCCGCCTGCCGGACAACGCCGTGGCGCCGGTGCTGGAAAGCGACTCGGAGCAGGTCTACCTCAGCGAGGACTATGAGATCATCGTCGAGACCGTCGGCGGCGGGGACTTAAGCGCCACCATTCAGCGGATCTCCGGCTACACCCCGGACAATCTGACGGTGATGGAAACGGCGCAGGATGGGGCAAAGCGGTATGACTTCGTCTGGGCATCGGCGGGGGAGAACGGCGACCAGCTGGGCAGGGCGGTGATTCTGGACGACGGGAACTACCATTACTGTCTGTCCGTTCTCCGGGACGCGGACACCACGGAAAAGTCCCAGATCGTGTGGCGGGACGTGTTTGACTCATTCAAGCTGATCTGAATACTGCGCCATGGCTTCCCGGCACATCTGGACGCAGGCATCGGCCACGCTTTGGGGATACAAAATTTTCGCCTTGCCGCCGAAGCCGATGACCCAGCTTAAGAACATGGGGGACACCGCCACGTTGACGGTAAAGACAAAATGATCGTCCCCGTCCGGAATTAAAAGAATGTCCTTGCCGAAGCGGTCTACCACTACGTTGATCAGACTCCGGTCGAAGCGCAGCTTCACGGCGGTTTCCTCCCCGGAGAACATCTGAAACAGCCGGGAAGCATGTTCCGCCAATGCCTTGCCCGTCAGTTCCGGGCAGGGGGTGCGGCTTTCCCCCGTCAGGCGGATATTGCTCATGCGGTCAAGGCGGTAGGAGGTCACGCCGTGACGCAGAGAATGGGCGAGCAGATAGCAGTTTTCATTGTCCTGACACAATCCGTAGGGGCTTGCCTGATAGCTTTTGTCCCGGTATTTCCGTATGCCGCCCAAGTCCCAGTCAAAATACCGGAAGGTGATCTGCTTATTCTGGGCGATGGCCTCCTGAACGGCGTCCACGTTGAAGTAAATGGATTCGTTCATGCTTTTGACCCGCCCGGAAACCAGCACGTCCCGGCGCATGAGCCTTGCGTCGTGGACGCTGCACTGGCTGCACAGCTTTTCGATCAGCTCCCGGGACTTTTTCTCCGTGAGGAACCGGCTGGACTGGACGGCGTCGATGAGCAGCTTCAGTTCCGGCAGCTCAAAATTCCGGGAGGCGATGTAGTAGCCGCCGTTCTTTCCAGGGACGGAGAGAATGTCCACGCCGTAATCCTGCAGGGCCGCGATGTCCGAGTAGACGGTCTTGCGGTCGCAGACAATATCGTGCTCTTCCAGCATGGAAAGAAGCTCCGACGTTCTCACCGGGTGATCCTGGTGAGAATTTTTTTGCAGGTAGTCGAGGATGTACAGGATTTTCAGCTTCTGATTGTCTGACTTGGGCATGAGAATTCCTCCCGGCGGTTATTCCTGACATTATAGCACATCTGCGCTGCCGGGGGAAAGAGAAAATTTGCTTTTTCCCGTGGAATATGCTATAATACCCAAAAAGGAGTGAGTGTTTTGGGTTATTTTGGCTGTCATCTTTCCGCATCCGGCGGAAACGCGGCGATGGTGAAGACCGCGCTGTCCATTGGAGCGAATACCTTCGCGTTTTTTACCCGGAATCCCCGGGGCAGCAAGGCCAAGCCGGAGGACCCGGCGGACACGGCAGAAGCGGCCGCCATGCTGGAAGAAAATCACTTTGGCAAACTGGTCGCCCACGGGGCGTATACCATGAATCTCTGCACTTCCGACGCGGACGCCAGAGCTTTTGCCGCGGGGATTCTGGAGGACGATCTGCGGCGCATGGCGGCGCTTCCCGGAAATTTCTACAATTTCCACCCCGGCAGCCATGTGGGGCAGGGGACGCAGGCGGGAATCGACTACATTGCTGCCGCCCTGAAAAACGCCCTGCGCCACGACTATCCGGTGACGGTGCTGCTGGAAACCATGGCGGGGAAGGGCAGCGAGATCGGCGGACGGTTTGAGGAATTAAAGGACATCCTGGACGCCGTGGGAAGTGAAAATGTGGGGGTATGCCTGGACACCTGTCACGTCTACGACGGCGGCTACGACATCGTGAATGACCTGGACGGCGTGCTGGCGGAATTTGACCGGGTGATCGGCCTTGACAGGCTGCACGCTCTGCACCTGAACGACAGCAAGAACCCCTTTGCCAGCCACAAAGACCGCCATGAATGCCTGGGAAAGGGCAGCCTGGGGCTGGAAACCTTCCGGCGGATTGTGAATCACCCGCGGCTTAAGGACAAGCCCATGATTCTGGAAACGCCCAACGAGCTGCCCGGCTACGCCGGGGAAATCAAAATTCTGCGGGAAATGGAAGCTTAAGGCAACACTGCGGCTCGCCTTAAGAAAATGTTCATTTGACATCTGAACGAAAATGTGTCATTTTATTAAACATAAGAATTACCCGAAGAAAGGAGGGTGATGGTATGCAGAATATTCTGGAATCCCTGACGCTGGCACAGGAAAACTACGCAGGCTCCTATATGGGGATTCTGCGCTATACCGTACCGATACTCAGCGCCATACTGCTTCTGCGCTGCGTCCTGCCCCTGCTGACCTTCCGGCGGGAGCCGGAGATCTGGGCGTGGCTGAACATGACCGACGGCAGTCAAATCCCCATCACCCATTGGGAGAACGTCATCGGCCGGAGCAAATCCAGCGACGTGACCATCGACTTTCCCACCGTGTCCCGGAACCATGCGGTCCTGACCCGGTACGACGACGGCAGCTGGACGATCACGGATGCCGGTTCCAAGGACGGAACCCTGGTCAACGGCAGGAAGGTGCAGATCTGCGCCTTAAAGCCCAAAGACCGTATCTCCATCGGCGGCGTGGAAATGCAGCTCCAGCCCATTACGGAGCATCAGGAGGCGCGCCAGGCGGAGCTTCGCACCAAGGCCGCCAGCGGCTGGGACAGCGTGGCGAATCTGATGGTGCTGTCCATCTTGCAGTGCCTGATGCTGCTGGGCTTCCTGCTGGGCGGGGAGCAGGAGACGATCGCCAGCGTTCTCATGGGCTTCGGCGGCATTTTCCTGAGCCAGTGGCTGCTGTACATTTTCTACTGCATGATCCGCCGGAAGTCCTTTGAGGTGGAGACCATGGCGTTCTTCCTGTGTACCATGGGTATGGCCGCCATCGCCACGGTAAAGCCGGGGGAGACCATGAAGCAGCTTGCCGCCATGGCGCTGGGCGTGGTGACGTTTCTCATCATCGGCTGGTCACTGCGGGATCTGGAACGGGCGAAGGTCGTCCGGTATCTGGCCACGGTGGCGGGCGTGGGCTTTTTGATGGTGACGCTGGTGTTCGGCACCGAATATTACGGCGCGAAAAACTGGCTGGTCATCGGCGGCCTGTCCTTGCAGCCGTCGGAGCTGAGCAAGGTCTGCTTCGTCTATGCCGGCGCGTCCACCATGGACAGAATCATGAGTAAGCGGAATATTTACATTTTTATCGCCTATTCCATTCTCATCTGCGGCCTGCTTGCCCTGATGAACGACTTCGGCACGGCGCTGATTTTCTTCTGCGCCTTCCTTGTGATCGCCTATCTTCGTTCCGGCAGTATGGGCACCGTGGCGCTGGCCGTTACGGCGCTGATCTTTGCCGGAGTGCTGGCATTGAAGATCGCGCCCAACGCTCTGCGTCGGTTTTCCGTGTGGCGGCATGTGTGGGACGATCCACTGAACGCCGGTTACCAGCAGGTTCAGGCGCTGATGTGCGTGGCCTCCGGCGGCCTGTTCGGTCTGGGGCCGGGACAGGGCTTCCTGAAACACGTGTTCGCGGCGGATTCCGACATCGCCTTTGCCACCATCTCCGAGGAATGGGGGCTGATCGTGGCGGTGATGATGGTGCTGTGCGTGGCGGCCTACGGCTTCTTTGCCATCCGTACCGCACGGGTCGCACGAAGCAGCTTCTATTCCATCGGCTCCTGCACCGCCGCCAGCATTCTGGTCATTCAGACCATTCTGAACTGTCTCGGCACGCTGGATATTCTGCCCTTCACCGGCGTGACCTTCCCGTTTCTGAGCAACGGCGGCACCAGCATGGTTGGCGCCTGGGGGCTGCTGGCCTTCGTCAAGGCGGCGGACACCCGTCAGAATGCCAGCTTTGCCGTCCGCCTGAACAAGAAGGGAGCGTGAGCGGATGAACCGCGTAACCAAAAGAACCTGGATCATGGGCTTGTTCCTGGCTGTGCTTCTGGGGGGCATGATGTTCTTCCTGTGGGAGTACGTGACCCAGGCGGGGGAATGGGTGACCTTTCCCGGCTCCCCCCATGTGTATAACAACGCCAACATCGGCTGCGGCACGGTGACCGACCGTTCCGGGAACGTGCTGCTGGACATTACCGAGGAGCGCACCTATTCCTCTGATGCCGCAACCCGCCAGTCCACGCTCCACTGGCTGGGCGACCGGAAGGGCTACATCAGCGCCTCCGCCGTCTCCCACTACGCGGGGAAAATGGCGGGCTTCGACCTGGTCAGCGGCGTATACGACAGCAGCGGCGAGGGGGGCGAGATGACCCTGACGCTGTCGGCGAGGGTGCAGAACGCGGCGCTGGACGCCATGGCGGGGAGAAAAGGCACCATCGGCGTGTACAACTACAAAACGGGAGAGATCCTCTGCGCTCTGACCACGCCCACCTACGACCCGGATAATGTGCCGGACATCGCCTCGGACACCTCCGGGCAGTATGACGGCGTGTACCTGAACCGCTTCTTACAATCGACCTACGTTCCCGGCTCCATTTTCAAGGTGGTCACCACTGCCGCGGCGCTGGACTGCGTCCCGGACATTCTGGACAAGACCTTCACCTGCTATGGCGCTTACGAGTACGGCACGGAAAAGGTGACCTGTGAAAAAGCCCACGGTACCCTGACCCTGAAAACCGCTCTCGCCAATTCCTGCAACTGCTCCTTCGCCCAGATCGCGGAGCTGGTGGGGAAGAAGAACATGGTAAAGTACGTGGAGCAGTTCGGCGTCACGGACAGCCTGAGTTTTGACGGCGTCACCACCGCCGAGGGCAACTACGACATTTCCAACACCGCCCCGGTGTCCTTCGCGTGGAGCTGCATCGGCCAGCACACCGACCTGATTAACCCCGCCCGCTACATGACCTTCATGGGCGCCATCGCGGGGGGCGGCGTGGGCGCGGAGCCGTATCTGGTGTCGGAGGTTCGCAGCGGCGAAGAGCTGACCTACGAGGCAAAAACGAAAACCACCGGCCGCATCATGTCTCAGGACGTGGCCGATCAGGTCAGGGCGTACATGCGCAACAATGTGCAGAGCGTCTACGGCGACTGGAATTTTAACGGCATGAACGTCTGCGCCAAGTCCGGCACCAGCCAGCTGGGCGGCGGACAGAAATCCAACGCCATGTTCGCGGGCTTCGTGGAGGACGAGCAGTACCCCCTGGCCTTCATCGTGGTGGTGGAGAACGGCGGCTACGGCAGCGCCACCTGCGTGCCGGTTCTGAGCAAGGTTCTCGCCGCCTGCAAGTCCGTCCTGGACGGGGAATAATGTCTTGGGGAACCCCTGAGGAAATCGCCTCTTACCGGCGGCGATTTCATCGGAGGTTCCCTTGTGCGTTATACACAAAAAAGGCGAAAAAACGCAAAAGATTCTGTAATCTTTTCCTCGTTGACAAATGTCTTTCTGTGGGATACAATATGCTAAAATTCTTCGGGAGGTACATGACGATGACGGCACGGTTTTCTACCACTTACAGCTCTACCCGCTGCGCGATGGCAGCGGCATGTTCCTCTGCGCGAATTAGCCCCATTCTGGACACTGCCATGATTCTGGCGGTGTCCATTTGCGTTGTACGACTGCTGCTGGCAGCAGCGGCGTGACCGGGGCTTCACATGGTATGAAGAAGCGGTTACGCCCTGGGCGAACCGCTTTTTTATAGTAAGAAATGAAAAAGGAGAACACTATCATGAAAAAAGTACTTGCTATGCTGATGGCTGCTCTGATGGTAGCCGCAATGTTCACCGGATGCTCCTCCAGCAAGCCCGCGACGGAGACCACCGCCGCTGCTGCTGCCGGTACCGTTAAGATCGGTATGTCCGGCCCTCTGACCGGCGGTGCTTCCGCTTACGGCTTGGCTGTTAAGGCCGGCATGGAAGTGGCAGTTGAAGAGATCAACGCCAAGGGCGGCCTGCAGATCGAGTTCAACGCCCAGGACGACGAGGCCGACGGCGAGAAGGCTGTGTCCGCTTACAACGTCCTGAAGGACTGGGGTATGCAGGTCATGGCCGGTCAGGTCACCACCGGTTCTGCTCTGGCCGTAGCTCCCGAGTCCACTGCCGACAACATGTTCAATCTGACCCCCTCCGCCTCCGCTGAGTCTCTGGCTCTGTCCGGTGCCAACATCTTCCAGATGTGCTTCACCGACCCCAACCAGGGCGCTTCCGCCGCTGAGCTGGTTTCCACCAAGGCGCTGGGTACCAAGGTCGGCGTGATCTACGATTCCTCCGACGACTACTCCTCCGGCCTGTACAAGGGCTTCTCCGACAAGGCCGCTGAGCTTGGTCTGGAGATCGTTGCCACCACTTCCTTCACCGCCGACAACAAGGCTGACCTGTCCACTCAGGTGACCCAGTGCCAGGATGCCGGTGCGGATCTGGTGTTCCTGCCCATCTACTACACCGAGGCTGCTCAGATCCTGTCCTACGCCAACAAGATCGGCTACGCGCCCAAGTTCTTCGGCTGCGACGGCATGGACGGCATCCTGACCGTGGAAGGCTTCGACACCTCTCTGGCCGAGGGTCTGGCTCTGATGACCCCCTTCGATGCCAACGCTTCCGATGAGGCGACCCAGTCCTTCGTTGCCAAGTTCAAGGAGAAGATGGATGGTCTGGTTCCCAACCAGTTCGCCGCTGACGGCTATGACGTCATCTACGCCCTGTACAACGCCATGACCGCCGCCGGTATCACTGGCAGCGAATCCGCTTCCGAAATCTGCACCGCTCTGGAGGCTCAGTTCGCCACCATGACCATTGACGGCCTGACCGGCACCGGCATGCACTGGGACGAGAACGGCATGATCTCCAAGGCGCCCGCCGCCGTGGTGATCGAGAACGGTGTTTACGTTCCCATGGGCTAAAGATAGTCAGGAAAAATGATTCCCTCAAAGGGGATGGGGCGGTTTGCGCCCCATCCCCTAACGAGGTATCATCCATCAGCAGTCTATGAAAACCTCGTTGGCGGACGGGGCTTTCATAGACTGTTGAGTAAAAAAGGAAACTCTGATTAAATCGCCTTCGGCTGTGAGCGGATCTTTTCCGTCCACTCTTCGGTATCGAAAACGGGAAATATAGCGCAGTCGTTGCCGGCATAAGCCGGCTTACGGATGCGGCATACCCCTTGCGGGTACACAAAGTATTCCACCGCTTTCGATACCTTGATTGGCCGAAAAATCTCTCGCTTACAGCTCTCGCCGATTTAACCAGAGCTTCCTAAAAAAGAAGAAAGAGGGGGACAATCATGAAAATTATTCAGTACCTGATCAACGGCATCAGCATCGGCTCTGTCTACGCCATCATTGCCCTTGGCTACACCATGGTCTACGGCATTGCCAAGATGCTGAACTTTGCCCATGGCGATGTGATCATGGTGGGCGCATACATTTCCTTCTGCGTCACCAACTATCTGGGGCTGCCGGTTGTGGTATCCATTCTGGCGGCCATGGCGGTGTGTACTTTGCTTGGCGTGCTGATTGAGGGACTCGCCTACAAGCCTCTGCGGGGAACGCCCAGTCTGGCAGTTCTGATCACGGCCATCGGCGTCAGCTACTTCCTGCAGAATGCGGCGCAGCTGATCTGGTCTTCCAGCCCGAAGAACTTTACCAGCATCGTTACCTTCCAGCCTCTGCGTCTGGCGGGCGGACAGCTGGTGGTCACCGGCGAGGTGATCTATACCATTGCCGCTTCCGTCATCATCATGCTGGGCCTGACATGGTTTACCACCAGAACCCGCACCGGCAAGGCCATGCGTGCCGTTTCCGAGGATCGGGACGCCGCCCAGCTCATGGGCATCAACGTAAACCAGACCATTTCCATGACCTTTGCCATCGGCTCTGCTCTGGCGGCCGTAGCCGGTGTGCTGCTGTGCTCCACGGTTCCGACCTTGCAGCCCACCACCGGCTCCATGCCCGGTATCCGCGCCTTTACCGCCGCAGTTTTCGGCGGCATCGGCTCCATTCCCGGGGCTATGCTGGGCGGTATTCTGCTGGGCGTCATCGAGACCTTCAGCAAAGCCTATCTCAGCCCCCAGTTCAGCGACGCGATCGTGTTTGCCGTCCTGATTGTGATCCTGCTGGTGAAGCCTGCAGGCCTGCTGGGCAAGCAGGTTCAGGAGAAGGTATGAGGTGGATGTTATGAAAAAAAGACTGACAAAGGACAAAATCATGGGTGCGTCCACCTACATTCTGGTAACGGCGGCGTTCCTGATCCTCCAGCTGCTCATGAGTCAGGGCAAGCTGAGCAGCACCATGAAGGGATTTCTGGTGCCTGCCTGCGCCTATATTGTGCTGGCAATTTCCCTGAACCTGCTGGTAGGTATCTGCGGTGAACTGAGTCTGGGTCATGCGGGCTTTATGGGCATCGGTGCGTTCACCGGTGTGATTGTGACCGCTCTGCTGGCCACGGCGGTTCCCAACGGCATTGTACGGCTGGTGATTGCCATGGTGGTGGGCGGCGTGATGGCCGGCGTCATTGGCTTTCTCATCGGCATCCCGGTGCTTCGTCTCCGGGGCGACTATCTGGCGATCGTGACGCTGGCCTTCGGCGAGATCATGAAGAACATCTTCGGAAATCTCTATCTGGGCATTGATGAGACAGGACTTCATGCCACCATGAGCTCCGCAGGGTTGACTCTGGGCGCGGGCGGCCAGATGATCGTCTCCGGCCCCAGAGGCGCCACCGGCATTACCAAGCTGTCCACCTTTGCCGTGGGCTTTGTGCTGATTCTGTTCACCCTGTTTGTTGTGCAGAACCTGATCAACTCCCGGGAAGGCCGGGCAATCAAGGCCGTCCGGGACAACCGGATCGCTGCCGAATCCGTGGGCATCAATGTCACTGCTTTCCGGATGAAGGCGTTTGTGGTCTCCGCGTTTCTGGCGGGTATGGCCGGTGCGCTTTACGCCATGAATTACGGCTCTATCACGGCTACCAAGTTCAATTTCAATACCTCCATCAACATTCTGGTCTTCGTTGTTCTGGGCGGCATGGGCAACATCCTCGGCTCCATTATCTCCGCCACGGTGCTCTACATCCTGCCGGAGGCCATGCGCGGCCTGCAGGATTACCGGATGATCCTCTACGCTGTGGTTCTGATCGTCGTGATGCTCTTTACATGGTCCCCCAAGGTGAAAGAAGCCATGTCCGTGGTCACCGACAAGATTGCCGGTGCATTCAAGAAGAAGGAGGCGGGAAGCAATGAATGACTATTCCAAGAAAATCCTGAAAGTTCCCACCGTGACCTTCGTCCGTGAGCAGGATCAGGGCAAGCAGCCCGTTCTGGACGTGCGGAACCTGGGCATCGACTTTGGCGGACTGACGGCTGTGGACAGCTTCAACATTACCATCGGCCCCACCGAAATTTCCGGCCTGATCGGCCCCAACGGCGCGGGCAAGACCACCATTTTTAATCTGCTCACCGGCGTCTATCAGCCCACCCGCGGCTCCGTGCTGGTCAACGGCATCGACATCAAGGGAATGCCGGTATACAAGGTCAATAAGCTGGGCATCGCCCGAACCTTCCAGAATATCCGTTTGTTTACGGATATGACCGTTCTGGACAACGTCAAGGTCGGTCTGCACAATTCCATGAAGTGTTCCTTCTTCTCAAGCGTTTTGCATCTGCCCGGCTACTTCAAGGCCGAGAAGCGCGCCAATGAGAAGGCTATGGAGCTGCTGGATTTCATGGGGCTTGCGGAACATGCCAATGAGAAGGCAGGAAGCCTGCCCTACGGCGTCCAGCGCCGTCTGGAGATCGTCCGGGCGCTGGCGACCAATCCTTCCGTGATTCTGCTGGATGAGCCTGCCGCCGGTATGAACCCCAGTGAGACAACCGAACTGATGCATCAGATACGGCGGATCCGGGATACCTTCCACGTTGCCATTTTCCTGATCGAGCACGACATGAATCTGGTTATGAACGTGTGCGAGGCCATCGCCGTGGTGAATTACGGCCGGATCATTGCCAAGGGGACTCCTGAGGAGATTCAGGCGAATCCTGCGGTCATCGAGGCATACCTTGGCAAAGAGGAGGGGAAAGCAGATGCTGAAAATTGAAGACATGCACGTGTATTACGGCGCTATCCACGCGGTGAAGGGCGTGTCCTTTGAAGTCGGCGAGGGCGAGATCGTGGCGCTGATCGGCGCAAACGGCGCGGGCAAGTCCACCATCCTGAAGACGGTTTCCGGCCTGATGCATCCCCGCAGCGGCTCCATCCACTTCTGCGATCAGGATATCACCCATATGGAAGCCTATAAGCTTCTGCGTACCGGTCTGGCGCACGTCCCTGAAGGACGGCGGATTTTCCAGCAGATGACGGTTCAGGAAAATCTGGAAATGGGCGCTTACATCAAAAAGGATGTGTCCCAGAAGGATCTGGAGACGGTGTTCACCTACTTCCCCCGTCTAAAAGAGCGTCGCAAGCAGATCGCGGGGACCCTTTCCGGCGGCGAGCAGCAGATGCTGGCCATGTCCCGCGCTCTTATGAGCCACCCGAAGCTCATGATGCTGGACGAGCCGTCCATGGGTCTTGCGCCCATTCTGGTCGATCAGATTTTTGACATCATCAAGGAGCTGCACAAGGCCGGCACAACGATCCTTCTCGTGGAGCAGAACGCCCGGAAGGCGCTGCAGATTGCCGACCGTGCTTACGTTCTGGAAACCGGCAGCATCACCTTAAGCGGCACCGGCGCGGAGCTTGCCAGCTCCGACGCGGTGAAGAAGGCTTACCTCGGCGGTTAAAAATTGGACACCCCCTGCATAGGATAGGCAGGGGGTGTTTTTATGTGCCGGAAAAACCACCTGCATGGGTGCTGCTGCCTGTTCTTCGGACTGGGGCTGATCGTGGGGCATTGTGTTTCCAGCTGGTTCGTTTGCTGCTGCGGCGGGATCGCGCTTCTGGCGCTCGGTTTTTGCATTATGCGAAGAAGATGACATTCGTTTGTCATAAACTTGTCCGGCGTTGAATAGACTGTATCGACAACGTGGGATAAGGAGTGATCCAACTTGGAATTTGAGTTTCAGAAATCCGCCTGCCCCTGCCTGGAAACGGTGCTGCGGGAGGTTCAGAATGTGGAGCAGACCCAGGAGATCAAGTTGTCCGACGGAATGCCGGACATCGGCAGAGTCCTTGCCGCATGGGGACAGACCATCCTCCGGGGGAAAGAATGGCGCAGCGACAGCGTCTCCTTTTCCGGCGGAATGATGGTCTGGATTCTCTATGCGCCGGAGGATGGCAGCGAGGAGCGGTGCATCGACGGCTGGATTCCCTTCCAGATGAAGTGGGATCTGCCCGAACGGACGGAGGAGGGGAGCATCCGCATCCAGTGTCTCACCCGGTTTGTGGACGCCCGGTCGGTGTCTGCCCGGAAGCTGATGGTGCGTGTGGGCGCAGCGGCTATGGCGGAGGCCTGTGTGCCGAAGACCGCGGAAATCGCCGCCCCGGCGGAACCAATCGAGGGCGTGGAGCTGCTGACAAGCAGCTACCCGGTCAGAATGCCCAGAGAGGCCGGGGAAAGGGCCTTCGCGCTGGACGAAGAACTGACGCTTCCCGAATCCAGCCCATTGCCTGAGAAGCTGGTCTATTACTGCCTGCACCCCAGAATAACGGAGAAAAAGGTGCTGTCCAACAAGGTGGTGTTCCGGGGAAACGGGAACCTGCACGTGCTTTACCGCTCTGAGGAGGGACAGCTCCACGGATGGGACTTTGAGCTGCCTTTTTCCCAGCTGGCAGACCTTTCCGGGGAACACAGCGGCGACGCACAGGCGGACATCCTGCTGAGCCCCACCAGTCTGGAGCTGGAAGTGGACGACGAGGGACATATGCGCCTGAAATGCGGCATTGTAGGGCAGTATCTCATCTCTGACCGGGAAATGCTGACGCTGGCGGAGGACGCCTACAGCCCGGGACGGGAGCTGTCGGTGCAGACAGAGCAGCTGGAAGTCCCAGCCATTCTGGAAAGCCGCCGGGAAACCGTCTACGGCGAGCAGAGCATCCCCGCGGAGGCAAACCTGACGGCGGACGTCAGCTTCCTCGTGGACTTCCCCCGGCAGCGCAGGACTCAGAAGGGCGTGGAAATGGAGATCCCCGGCTCGTTTCTGGTGCTGTATTATGGCGAGGACGGCATTCTGCATTCCGCCACAGCCCGCTGGGAGGGGCAGTGTATCCTGAATGCGGATGAAAACACCGTGATAACGGCAATTCCCATGCCGCCGGAACAGATGCAGGCCAGTCTTGGAAGCGGCAGCGTGACCGTGAAGGGGGAAGTCCCTCTGGAAATGACGTCGGAAAGCAGCCGGGGATTTTCCATGATTACCGGCGTGGAGCTGGGTGAGGAAAAGGAGCCGGACGCGAACCGGCCGTCGCTGATCCTGCGCAGAGCGGGGAATGGCCGCCTGTGGGACATCGCCAAGGAAAGCGGCTCCACCATGGACGCCATCCGCAAGGCAAACGGCCTTCAGGAGGAACCGGCGGCAGGGCAGATGCTGCTGATTCCGGTATCATAAGCAAGGTGCGCCGCCCCGGCAAACGCCGGGGCGGATTTCGTATGCAAAAAGAAAAATATGGTAGAAAAATTTCTTGTAGCAGTTGACAAGAAGTGATATAATAATCGTTAGAGAATTTTATACAGAAGGTGTTTTTTATGACAAAAATTGATATTTTCTCCGGCTTCCTCGGCGCGGGCAAGACGACCCTGATCAAAAAGATGATCGCCGAAAGCTACAAGGGGCAGAAGCTGGTGCTGATCGAGAACGAGTTCGGCGAGATCGGCATTGACGGCGGCTTTTTGCAGGATTCCGGCATTAACATCACCGAGATGAACTCCGGCTGCATCTGCTGCTCTCTGGTGGGCGACTTCGGCAAGGCGCTGAAGAAGGTCATTGCCGAGTACCATCCCGACCGTATTCTGATCGAGCCGTCCGGCGTGGGCAAGCTGTCCGACGTCATCGCCGCCGTGAGCAAGGTGACGAATGACGAGGTCACGCTGGGCTACACCGTGGCCGTGGCCGACGCGGGCAAGGTCAAGGTGTATATGAAGAACTTCGGCGAGTTCTACAACAACCAGATCGAAACCGCCTCCACCATCATCCTGTCCCGTACCGATTCCATCCCCCAGAGCAAGCTGGACGCGGCCGTTGCCATGCTGCGGGAGCATAATTCCGTTGCCACCATCGTCACCACCCCTTGGGGCGAGCTGACGGGCGAGCAGCTGATCGAGGCGCTGGAAGGCAAGGCGTCCGTCGCGGCGGAGCTGGCGAAGATGGAGATGGAGCGCCTTGCGGAAGAGGACGAGGAGGAAGACCATCATTGCTGCCACCACCATCACGACGATGATGACGATGACGAACACGAGCACCATCACCATCATCATGACGATGATGATGACGACGAGCACGATCATCACTGCTGCCACCATCACCATGATGACGACGATGATGAGGATGAACACGACCATCATCACCATCACGATGATGACGAGGATGAGCATGACCATCACTGCTGCCACCATCATCACGACGACGATGAGGACGAGCATGAGCATCACCATCATCATCACCACGCCGACGAGGTGTTCACCTCCTGGGGCGTAGAGACCGCCAAGAAGTTCGACAAGGCGGCCATTGAAGCGGCGCTGCATGAGCTGGATTCCGGCAAGTACGGCACCATCCTCAGAGCGAAGGGTATCCTGCCCGCCGTGGACGGCACTTGGATTCATTTTGACTATGTTCCCGAGGAATGCAACGTCCGTACCGGCAGCGCCGATATTACCGGCAAGCTCTGCGTCATCGGCTCCAAGCTGGATGAGGCGGGCGTAGCCGCTCTGTTCGGGGTGTAAGCATGGTGCAGATTCCCGTATATGCCTTTACCGGCTTTCTGGATTCCGGTAAGACCAAGTTTATTCAGGAGACGCTGGAGGACGAGCGCTTCAACGCCGGCGAACGGACGCTGCTGCTGGTGTTTGAGGAAGGGGAGGAGGAGTATGATTTCTCCACCTACCCCCACAAGAACGTGTATCTGGAAACCCTGGATCAGCAGACCGTCACCACCAAGGAGCTTCAGACGCTGGCGAAAAAGTACAGGGCGGAGCGCGTGGTTGCCGAGCTGAACGGTATGCAGCAGGTGGGCGACCTGTATATGCGCTTCCCGGAAAACTGGGCGGTTGCTCAGGAGGTCATGTTCGCCGACTCCACCACCATCATGGCTTACAACGCCAATATGCGCAATCTGGTGATGGACAAGCTGGTGGGCGCCCAGATGGTGGTGTTCAACCGGCTGGAAAAAGGCGCGGACGTCATGCCCCTGCATAAGCTGGCCCGGGCGGCCAACCGCCGTATCGACATTTTGTACGATTACACCGACGGTTCCACCTCCTACGACGATATCGAAGACCCGCTGCCCTTTGACATCAACGCCCCTGTCATCCAGGTGAAGGACGAGGACTATGCCCTGTTTTACCGGGACGTGTCCGAGGAGCCGAAGAAGTACGACGGCAAGACCGTCAGCTTCAAGGGTCAGGTGGCCATGCTCCGCCGGGACAAGAACGGTATGTTTGCCCCCGGCCGATTCGTGATGACCTGCTGTGTGGAGGACATCCAGTTCTGCGGCATTCCCTGCCGGTACGATCAGGCGGGGACGCTGGAACCCCGTTCATGGGTCATGGTCACAGCAAAGATCACGGCGGAGAAGCACCCCCTGTACAAAGGGGAGGTTGGCCCCGTTCTGACGGCGCTGGAGGTCACAAAAAACGCCCAGCCCGCCGACCCGGACGTTGCGACGTTCTGATTAAAAAGTCCCCTCTTCTTAGAGGGGACTTTTTTGAACAAAATTTCGCAAAAAAGTTGATGCAATTTTGCCGGGAATATGGTATAGTGTAAGAAAGAAAGCAGCTAACGCAGGAAAGGGCATCCATATGTATCAACCACTCGCCGATCTTTTGCGGCCGCAGACACTGGACGAGGTCTACGGTCAGGAGCATATTCTGGGCAAGGGCGCAGTGCTGCGCCGCCTGATCGATTCCGGGAACATCCCCAACATGGTGTTCTACGGCCCCAGCGGCACGGGAAAGACCACCGTCGCCAATATCATCGCCAAGCAGACCAACCGCACCCTCTACAAGCTCAACGCCACCACCGCTTCCACGGCAGACATCAAGGAGATCGTGGCGCAGCTGGACACCTTCATGGCTCCCAACGGGGTACTGCTGTATCTGGACGAAATTCAGTCCTTCAACAAAAAGCAGCAGCAGTCCCTGCTGGAACACATCGAAAACGGCAAGATCACCCTGATCGCTTCCACCACGGAAAATCCCTATTTTTATGTGTTCAACGCGATCTTAAGCCGCTCCACCGTCTTTGAATTTAAGCAGATCTCCGCGTCCGCCGCCTTGCAGGCGGTACGACGGGCGGTTTCCTTCATGGAGCAGCGCACCGCGCTGACCGCCGTACCCGAAGACGGGACGCTGGAATACATCGCGTCCTCCTGCGGCGGCGACCTGCGCAAGGCCATGAACGCGGTGGAGGTGCTGTTTTCCGCGGGGATTCCTCAGGACGGAAAGCTCCCCCTGACCCTGGCGGACGCCAAAGAGGTCACCCAGAAAAGCGCCCTCCGCGCCGATCGGGACGGAGACAACTATTATGACCTGCTGTCCGCGCTCCACAAGTCCATCCGCGGCTCCGACCCGGACGCCGCCTGTCACTATCTGGCAAGGCTTCTGGAGGCCGGGCAGATGCCCTCCGCCTGCCGCCGCCTGATGTGCGTCGCGGCGGAGGACGTGGGGCTGGCCTATCCTCAGATCCTGCCCATCGTCAACGCCTGCGTGGACATGGCGCTGAAGCTGGGAATGCCGGAGGCACGGCTTCCCCTGGCGGATGCCGCCGTGCTGATGGCCACCAGTCCAAAGTCCAATTCTGCCTATCTTGCCATTGATGCGGCGCTGGACGACGTGCGCAAGGGAAAGTCCGGGGATTTCCCCCGGCACTTGCAGAACGTCCATGCGGATACCTACACAATGGAGCGGGAACAGGGGTATCTCTACCCCCACAACTACCCAAACCATTGGGTGAAGCAGCAGTACCTGCCGGACGAACTGGTGGGCGCGCATTATTACGAGTACGGCCCCAACAAGCTGGAACAGGCGGCAAAACAATACTGGGACAGCATCAAAAAGGAGTAAAGCATGGACATTCGCGTGAACGACATTCTCGTCATGAAAAAGCCCCACCCCTGCGGGGAAAAGCGCTGGCTGGTTCTGCGCACCGGCGCAGACTTCCGCCTGCGGTGCCTGGGCTGCGGCCACGAGCTGATGACACCCCGGTTCAAGGCAGAAAAAAATATCCGCTCCGTGGAGCGGAAGGAGACCTCCGACAGCTAATGTCGGAGGTTTTTCGTTCCCCGCCGTTAATGCCGCCGAAAGGACGGCGGAGTGGGGGAAACTTGCGGCGAAGGGGGGACATGGTTGCGACCGACTTTTCCCGGGAGAGGGGGTATACTTTTGCCATACCGGCTGGAGGTGATGCGTTGAAAATCTATCTGGACTTGGTGGTAATCCTGAACTTTCTGGTGGATTTTTTGCTGCTTTTGGGGACAAACCGTTTATCAGGCTTTCCGGCGTCGCCCCTCCGGGCGGCGGCAGCGGCGGCGCTGGGGGCGGTCTACAGCGGGGTGTGCATGATGCCCCGGATGCGGTTCCTCGGGGGACTGCTGTGGCGGATCGTCAGCCTTGCCGGGATGGCGGTCATCGCCTTCGGCTGGGACAAAAGCGCATGGAAGCGCAGCGGCGTGTTCGTGCTTCTCAGTATGGCGCTGGGCGGCGCGTCACTGAGCATCGGCCATGGGAATTTCCTGACACTTCTGCTTACCGCCGGCGGCGTGTGGGCGCTGTGCATCGTGGCTTTTGGCGGACGGGTGGGGGGCAGAGAGTATGTCCCGGTGGAGCTGACCTATGGCGAGAAAACTGTCAGCATCGTCGCCCTGCGGGATTCCGGGAACACTCTGCGCGACCCTGTTTCCGGGGAGCAGGTGCTTGTGGTTTCGGGGGAGGTGGCGGAAAGACTGACGGGTCTGACGCAAGACCAGCTTCGCGCGCCTCTGAAAACTTTGATGTGCCGCCCGGTTCCGGGGCTTCGTCTGATCCCCTACCGGGCGGTGGGGCAGGCGGGGGATATGCTGCTGGCCATGCGTTTTGACGGGGTGAAAATCGGCAGCCGGATGCAGAGCGCCGTGGTGGCCTTTGCGGCGGAAGGACTTGGCAGGGGAGACGTATATCAGGCACTGACAGGAGGGGTCATATGAAGCTGTTGGACATTTTACGGAAACTGGGACTCATCCGGGAGAACGGCATCTTTTACATCGGGGGCAGCGACGTGCTTCCTCCGCCGCTGAAGGGGTCGGAGGAGCTGTTGACGCTTCAGGCGCTGGAGCAGGGGGACGAGGACGCGCGGCAGCGGCTGGTGGAGCACAATCTCCGACTGGTGGTGTACATCGCCCGGCGGTTCGAGAACACCGGCGTCAATCTGGAAGATCTGATCTCCATCGGAACCATTGGTTTAATTAAGGCCATCAGCACCTACAGGCTGGACAAGAAGATCAAGCTGGCGACCTACGCCTCCCGGTGCATTGAAAACGAAATCCTCATGTACATCCGCAAAACCGCCAACCAGAAGACGGAGGTGTCTCTGGACGAACCCATCAACATGGACTGCGACGGCAACGAGCTGCTGCTGTCCGACATTCTCGGCACCGACGAGGACATGATCATGCGGCCGCTGGAAGATGACGTGGACATCTGCGTTCTGCGGCAGGCGCTGCGCGACCTGCCCGACCGGGAGCGGGAGATCGTGCTGATGCGCTTCGGTCTGGAAGGGCGGCGGGAGCTGACCCAGAAGGAGGTGGCACAGAAAATGGGCATTTCCCAGTCCTACATTTCCCGGCTGGAAAAGCGGATCATGCTGCGGCTGAAAAAAGAATTTCTCCGTCAGACAAGCTGCGCTTGATTTTTCGGAATCGGTATGGTATAATCGATAAAGGAATTATCGATATGATTTTGTATCGATTGCAAAGAGGTTATTATGGAAGAGAAAAAGGTTTCAAAATCGGTTCTGAAACGTCTGCCGGGGTATCTGGCGTACCTGAAAAATATGCCGGAAAATGCCCCTGCCCATATTTCCGCCACGGCGCTGGCCAACGCTCTGGGAATGGGAGAGGTGCAGGTCCGCAAGGACTTAGCCATGGTCTCCGATGGGGGACGCCCCAAGATCGGCTATCTGCGGGAGACCCTGATCGACGATATCGAGCAGTTCCTGGGGTATGACAACACCACCGACGCCGTGCTGATCGGCGCGGGCAAGCTGGGGCAGGCACTGATGGGCTACAGCGGCTTTAACGAGTACGGCCTGAACATTCTTGCGGCCTTCGACGCAAGCCCCAAGGCGGAGAAGACGGAAGAGGGCAAGCCCATCTACCACATTTCCCAGCTGGCGCACTTCTGCCGCACGCACAAGGTGCTGATGGGCATTATCACCGTTCCGGCGGAGGCGGCGCAGCAGGTGGCCGACCAGCTCATTGCCGGTGGAATCAAGGGCATCTGGAATTTTGCCCCCACCCATCTGGATGTGCCGTCCAACATCCTGGTGCAGTATGAGAACATGGCGACGTCTCTCGCGGTACTGTCCGTGCATCTGCAGGCGCAGATCAAGGAAGAAAAGGAAGTCAGGAAATAATCGGAAGAAATCTGCCCCGCGCTTCAAAAGGCGCGGGGTATGCCTTTCCGTCCGGTACGGTTGACGGCTTCACGGAAACGTGGTAAACTGACAAAAAACCAAAACTCGAGGTTCCCCTATGAAGAAAATCCTTGCCTGCCTGCTGTTCATGTTCCTGACGGCGGCGCTGCTGTTTATGGCAGCGCCGGAGGCGGCTGCCTACGAACCGGGCGACCCCTACAGCCCCGATCTGTCCGAGCTGATCCGCGACGCCGACCACCGAATCTATGTGGAAACGCTGACCGACTATTATATGCGCACCAACACCAGCGTGTGGAAGGCTTTGCGGAAGGGACAGTGCGCCATGTTCCTGTTTGAGGGCTGTTCCGACAATCTGAACGACAGAAGGCTGGCTGATTTGTCTTTTTACCGGGTCTCGGCGGTGTGTCTGGTGGTTCGGCTGGATAAGTCGGGGGAGCCGTATATCGTCTATTTCAACCAGAATTGCAGCACAATTCCGGATCGCCCGCTGGAATACGGCGCGTGGGAGCTTGAAGATGTGGGGGAGGTCGGCCCCGCAACGGTTCGGGACGGAACCTACGAACTGTATTCCGTGAAGCACATGGGCGCGTATGAGGCGCTGCACGTCCGGGACAGCGAGAAGGACGAGAAGATTTCCGCGGTCTACATGACCCCGGACGGATTTGTCGCCACGGAAGCCGACTGCATCAACATCCACACCCGCACGGGCAATCATGTAGCCGGCAAGGGAATGTGGTCGGCGGGGTGTATGCTGGTGGGAGACGGGGACTTCAGCCAGTTTTCAGAGCTGATGGATTCCACTTATTACACGCTCTACGACGAATTTGACGTGGGGCAGAAGGTGGGCGTGGTGGTCATCAACCGCCAGCGGATGAAAAACAAGCTCTTTGCCCTCTACCAGAACTGGGACGCGGTGAACAAAATTCTGGAAAAATCTCGGCCAACTCTACCGGAAAAATATCTCGCGCTCTGCGCAGAGCAGCCGCTTACTCCTCAAGGGGAGACCCTGCGGACGGTGCGGGACACGAAGCTGATGACGCTGCCCTGCGGCAATGAGACGGACGCAAGATCAGTTGCGGTGCAGACGCTGCCCGAAGGTACACAGCTGGAGATCACCTCCATTATTCACAACACCCGGGGAAGTGAGTGGTACGCGGTGAGCTTTGGCCTGGAGACACGCTATGTCTACAGCGGCGACACGGAGCCGTCCACATGGTTCAGCAAGTTTGTGGATTTCTGGGCGAATAAGTGGAGAAAAGATACGGAAAGTTGAATCAGGCCGCGCCGATCGTGTGTTACAGTTCGTGATAGTAAAGGCAGATATTCTGGTACGTGCCGTCTTTCATCCGGAAGCCGCCGGGGATGGTTCCGAGCAGAGCGAAGCCAAGCCGTTCATACAGGTGACGGGCGTGAATATTGTTCTCCACAACGGCGTTGAACTGCAAGAGCCGGAAATGGAGCTTCGCGGCCTGCGCAAGACAGTCGGATACCAGCTTTTCGCCGATATGCTCGCCCCGGCACGCGGAATCCACGGCATAGCTGGCATTCGCGATGTGGCCGCACCGGCCGATGTTGTTGGGATGGAGAATGTAAAGTCCCACGACCCTGCCGTCTGCGACGGCGACGCCGCAGTAGCTTTGGGCCGCAAAGAAAGCACGCCCGCTTCTCTCATCAAGAAACTCTTCCTGAGGGAACGCGACGCCCTCTTCCACGACCTCGTTCCAGATGCGCACCATGGCGGGAACGTCGCTTTCGTTATATTTCCTGATTTCCATAGGATACCTCCGTATGCAGAATTTCTTTGCCACGGATTGTATCACAAACGCGGGGAAATTACAATCATTCCTGTCGAAAAAAAGATGTGGTTACAAAGCCATTTAAAGCGCGGTGCCTTTCTCCGGCAGGAAAAAACGGCGCATGTCGGCGCGCTCCAATTCCAGCAGTTGTTCCTTTTTATGGATTCCACCGGCATATCCGGTCAGACTGCCGTTTGTGCCGACCACCCGGTGGCAGGGGATGATGATGGAGATTTTGTTATGTCCGACCGCGCCGCCCACCGCCTGCGCGGACATCCGGGCAAGTCCCTGCTTTTCGGCAAGCTGCCGGGCGATTTCACCGTAGGTCGTGGTTTGCCCATAGGGAATCTGCAAAAGGATTTCCCATACGGCCTTGCGGAATTCGGAACCGGTGGGGTGCAGCGGCGGCAGAAAATCCGGCTCTTTACCGGTGAAATAGATATCCAGCCAGCGTCTGGCCTCTGTGAGAGCGGGCGTTTCCTGATCGACGCGTTCGCCGGACAAATCCCGCGCAAAGCATTTCTGTCCGTCGAACCACAGCCCGGTCAGCCCGATCTCATCCGCGGCCAGCAGAATGCCCCCCAACGGGGAATCGTAATGCTGGATATATGTCATGGGTTGTGCCTCCGTTTCCTGTTTTGCAACCTTACGAGAATTATAGCATAATTTGGTGCAGTATGCTATAGGATGCCGTCTGGAAACCTTTATTTTACGAAATGACAGCATCTACAAACCATTACCACAATATAAATGCGGGCTGTAAACAAATAAGTTTTCGCTATGTGTGGGCTACAATATAGCAAAAGGCGGTGAATGGTTATGACTGAGAAGGATTTCTCCTTGCGCTTAGCGAAGCTTCGGGAGGAAAAGGGCGTTTCCGCCCGTGATATGAGCCTGTCCATGGGGCAGAACCCCGGCTACATCAACAATATTGAAAGCGGTAAGTCCATGCCGTCGCTTTCCGGCCTTTTCTATATCTGCGAGTATCTCGGAATAACCCCGAAGGACTTTTTTGATACAGATACCGCCAGCCCTTCCAAGGCAAATGAACTTTATGCCATTGCCAAAGGGCTGAGCAATGAGCAGCTTGACAATTTGATTGCACTGGCTAAAGGGCTGCGGAAATAGATTGCGATCAGTAATACGCGGAGGCGATGAAAATGAGTGATATTGCAAAAATCATTGGCCAACGCATTCGGAACTATCGGACGCAGAAGGGACTCAGTCAGGAAAAGCTTGCAGAGCTTGCCGGCTGCCATCCCACGTATATAGGGCAGCTGGAACGCGGCGAGAAAAACGCCACGCTGGAAAGCGTGGAGAAAATCACGTCCGCCATGGATGTCTCCCTTTCTCAGCTATTTGACAAGTTGGGCGAAAGCGGGAATGACAGCATTGCGTCCAAATGCTATGATCTGGTCGCATCGAAGACCGAAGCGGAACAGGCGCAGCTTTATAAAATGCTGCTGGAGATGGACAAATACAGAAATCAATAAAAAGCGTGGTTCCGCCCCAAAAGGACGGCACCACGTTTTTAATACTATTTCCTGATTAAAATCAAAGATTTTAATCAGGAAGGCATCGCCTAATGG
>OLXH01000004.1_pt1 | contig 168313 bp, 157 predicted proteins | sample 1673391 | NCBI WGS metagenome assembly OLXH01 (sample SAMEA103958110, study PRJEB25191) | human gut metagenome | reverse complement strand
AAACAGCAGCCGAATAAAACGGTTTTTAACCGTTTTATTGAAAACTAGTATCAGATTCGGTAAAGATTTGCCCCGGAGGGAAAAATGATCAAATTGCTTTCCGATATCGGTAGATTTGTTCATAAGATTATGGTATTCTATTTATAAAGTGTTGAATCAAATCACGAAGGAGCAGCAGAATGGTCAAAACGAAACAGCTTATCAACGAACTTTCCAAATCCCTGCGATGGCAGAACTTTATTTTCCTGCTTGTCGCGGGCTGCATCAACGCCTTTGGCGTCAACATTTTCTTAGCCCCGGTGGGGCTGTACGACAGCGGCATTTCCGGTACGTCTATCCTCCTTTCCCAGATCACGCCGGATTATCTTTCGCTTTCCGTTTTCCTTCTGATTCTGAACGTTCCGCTTTTCCTGTTCGGACTGAAAAAGCAGGGGACGGCTTTTACCGTCTATTCCCTGTTTGCGGTCGCCGTGTATTCGGCTGCGTCGTGGATCATCGTGGACGTGCTTCCCGTGGACGTGAGCTTTGCGTCTCCGCTGGCGGGGGAAGACCTGCTCCTGTGCGCCCTGTTCGGCGGCGTGATCTCCGGCGTGGGCAGCGGCCTGACCATTCGCTACGGCGGCGCGATCGACGGCGTGGAGGTCATGGCGGTCATTTTCGCAAAGAAGCTGAGCCTGACCGTCGGCACCTTTGTCATGATCTACAACGTCATTCTGTACATTCTCTGCGGCAGCGTGATGCATAGCTGGATTCTGCCCCTTTACTCCATCGTGGCCTACGGGGCGGGGCTGAAAACCGTTGACTTCGTGGTGGAGGGCATCGACCGCTCCAAGGAGGTCATGATCGTCACCGACAAGGCCGATGAAATCAGCGCCGCGCTGATGGAGGCATTCGAGTGCGGCACAACGAAAATCGCCGCCCGAGGCGGCTACTCCGACGCGGACAAAACGATCATCTACTTCGTAGTGAACCGCTTCCAGATCTCCAGAATGCGGGCGATCATTCGCTCCATCGACCCGAAAGCGTTCGTGACCATCAGCGATGTGGCCGATATGTTCAAGAGCAACGACTAAAATTTAAGGCAGCGCCGCGCAATCGCGCGGCGCTGTTTTTCTAATTTCCTCTTGCATTTTCCGGCAAAATGTGCGACAATAGCGTCAAACATACGAGCGAAAACGGTGATGGTATGGAGAAAGAAGAACTATTGCAGCGGGTCTTTGGCTATTCCAGCTTCCGGCCGGGGCAGGAGAAGCTCATTGACGGCGTGCTTTCCGGGCAGGACGTATTCGGCATCATGCCCACCGGCGGCGGAAAAAGCATGTGCTACCAGCTCCCGGCGCTGATGCTACCGGGAATTACTCTGGTAATTTCGCCCCTGATCTCTCTGATGCGGGATCAGGTGATGGCGCTGAAGGCGGCGGGCGTTCCTGCCGCGTTTCTGAACAGCACCCTCACGGGGCCGCAGATGCAGGCGGCATACCGCAATCTGCTGGCCGGGCGGTACAAGATCGTCTATGTCGCCCCGGAACGGCTGGACTATCCGGGCTTCGGCGGCGTGGTGGAGAAGCTGAACATTTCCTTTGTCGCGGTGGACGAAGCCCACTGCATTTCCCAGTGGGGACAGGATTTCCGCCCCAGCTATTTGAGAATCGTGCAGTTTATCGACAGCCTTCCGAAGCGCCCGGTGGTTGGGGCGTTCACCGCCACCGCGACCCGGAGCGTGCAGGAGGACGTGGAGCGGATTCTGGAGCTGCGCAGTCCGGTGCGGGAGGTCACGGGATTTGACCGTCCGAACCTGTATTTTGAAGTCATCCAGCCGGAGTCCAAGGACAAGACGCTTCTCCGGCTGCTGGCCGGGCGGAAGGGGAAAAGCGGCATCATCTACTGCGCCACCCGGAAAAAGGTGGAGAGCGTCTGCGAGCTGCTGTGTGACCACGGCTACGCCGCCACCCAATATCACGCGGGGCTTTCCGAAGCCGAGCGAAGCAAAAATCAGGAGGATTTCCTGTACGACCGCAAGACCGTGATGGTGGCAACAAACGCTTTCGGCATGGGCATCGACAAATCCAACGTCAGCTTTGTCATTCACTACAATATGCCGAAAAGCATCGAAGCCTACTATCAGGAGGCCGGCCGCGCCGGACGGGACGGGGCAGAGGCGGACTGCATTCTGCTGTTCAACTCCGGAGACGTGCAGACCGCCCGGTTCCTTATCAACAACGGCTCCGACAACGAGGAAATGGACGCCGTGCGGCGGGAGGAAGTGCGGCGGCAGGATCTGGAACGGCTGGACGCCATGATCGGCTACTGCAAGACGAAAAGCTGCCTGCGGGGCTACATTCTGGATTACTTCGGGCAAAAGCACCCGGCGATGTGCGGCAACTGCGGCAGCTGCAAGGGGAATTTCCAGTCGGTGGACATCACCCGGGAAGCGCAGATCATTCTCTCCTGCGTGAAGCGGGTACACGACGCCCTTGGCTATAATGTGGGCGCGAATCTGCTGGGGAACATTCTGCGGGGCAGCCGGAACAAGCGGGTGCAGGAGCTTGGGCTGGACAAAATCAGCACCTACGGCCTGCTGAAGGACAGGACACGAAGCGACATCCACGCCATGCTCGACCATCTGGAAGCGGAAGGGTATCTGCGGACGGAGCAGGAGCATCAGTCCGTTTTCCTGACCCCGGCAGCTGGGGAAGTGCTCTACCGGGGCAAGACGGTCACCATGTTGGTGGAGCAGACCCATGAACCGGAAACGCCGGTCACGGAGACAGCAAAGCTCACAGCGGACGACGCCCAGCTGTTCGACGCGCTGAAAGAACTGCGGCTGGAACTGGCGAAAAAGGCGGAAATTCCGGCGTTCGTGGTATTTTCCAACGCCACGCTGGCGGACATGGCAAAAAAGAAGCCCGCCACCATGAGTGAATTCAAGAAGGTCTCCGGCGTAGGCGAGATCAAGGCCGCCTGGTACGGCACGGCGTTCCTCAAGTGCATTCAGTCGTACTTAGACGAAAACGCTTAATACGATTCTTTTTATGCCATACTTTTGCATAGAAAAATCCTCCGCATGATTTTGTCCATGCGGAGGATTACACTATGTTGTGCTAATTGGCTTATCGCTCCCGGTTGTCCAGCGTATAGATCACGCAGGCAAATCCGGCAATCAGGGCAAACAGAATGGCTCCGCCCAGCGCGTCGCCAAGGCTTGCGCCGATGAAGAACCCGACGATCGCGGCAATGACCATGACGATCACGGATACAACCGTTCTGAACTTGTTCATAGCCCGATTACCTCCAAACCAGAATTACCCGATGGGTTCAAAATCCGCAGCGCCGTGCTTGCACAGGGGGCATACGATGTCGTCGGGCAGGGTGTCGCCTTCGTAGATCCAGCCGCAGACCTTGCAGACGAAGCCATGCTTGCCCTCGGTTTCCGGCTTGGGCTTGACATTGTTCTGATAGTAGGTGTAGGTCATGGTCTCCCGGTCGGAGATCACCCGCGCCTCAGTGACGGAGCAGATGAACATGCCGTGGGTGTCCAGATCCACATAGCTTTCCACCTTTAGGCTCATGAAGGAGTTGATATACCGGGGCAGGAACCGCAGGCCGTTATCGGAGCGCAGCTCCTCGACACCGGCGAACTTGTCCGCCGTGCGGCCGCTCTGGAAGCCGAAGGTCTGGAAGACGGAGAAGGGGGCAGAGGTGTCCAGACAGCACACGTTCATCACGCCGGTCTGCTTGATGACGTGGTGGGAATAATTCTGCTTGTTGATGGTGACGGCGATGCGGTTGGGGGTGTTGGTGACCTGAGAGACGGTGTTGACGATCAGGCCGTTGTCCTTGCTGCCGTCGCTGGATGTGACCACGTACAGGCCGTAGCCGATGTTGAACAGCGCGTCCAGATTGTTCTTGTTCGCCGTCTCGTCCTGCCGGGCGAGGTAATCCTTGCACAGCTCGTTTGCCATGGACTCAATCTGAGTCTTGCTGTCGTCATTCAGTGCGGAGAGAATCTTCACGGTGGTGTCGGTGAAGGTCAGGTTCTTGCTGCCCTCCAGCATCTTGCGCATGGTCTTGGCGGCGAGGGGCGCCCAGGAGCCGTTTTCCATCAGGCCGATGGTGCGGTTCTGGAAGTTCCGCTCGGTCAGGTGATGAATGAATTCCTTCATGAAGGGGAAGACGTCGGCATTGTAGGTGGTGGTAGCCAGCACCAGCTTGCCGTAGCGGAAGGCATCCTCCACGGCCTTGGCCATGTCGCACCGTGCGAGGTCATGCACGATGACCTTGGGGCAGCCCTTGTCCGCCAGCTTCTGCGCCAGCAGCTCCGCCGCCGCCTTCGTGTGGCCGTAGACAGATGTGTAGGCGACCACAATGCCGTCGCTCTCCACCCGGTAGGAAGACCAGATGTCGTACAGATTCAGATAATATCCCAGATTCTCCGTCAGCACGGGGCCATGCAGGGGGCAGATGATGGAAATGTCCAGCCCGGCGGCCTTTTTCAGCAGCGCCTGCACCTGTGCGCCGTATTTACCCACAATGCCGATGTAGTACCGGCGGGCTTCGTCTGCCCAGTCTTCCTCCACGTCCAGAGCGCCGAACTTGCCGAAGCCGTCAGCGGAGAAGAGAACCTTGTCATAGGAATCATAGGTCACGATGACCTCCGGCCAGTGAACCATGGGCGCACCCACAAAGGTCAGGGTGTGCTTGCCCAGGCACAGGGTATCGCCCTCGCCGACGACAATGCGGCGGTCGGCGTAGTCGTCGCCGAAGAAGTTCTTCATCATCACGAACGCCTTGGCGGAGGAAACCACGGTCGCCTCGGGGTAGACCTTCAGGAAATTGGCGATGTTGGCGGAGTGGTCAGGCTCCATGTGCTGCACCACCAGGTAGTCCGGCTTGCGGCCGCCCAGGGTGTTCTGAATGTTGTCCAGCCACTGATGGGTAAAGCCCCGGTCTACGGTGTCCATAATGGCGACCTTTTCGTCCACGATGGCGTAGGAATTGTAGCACATGCCGCCCGGGACAACGTACTGTCCCTCGAACAGGTCAACCGCATGGTCGTTGACGCCGATGTACCGGATGTCCTTTGTGATTGTCATAAAATTGCTCCTTTTTTGTGTTATTATGTCAGTTCTGCTCGTAATCCAGAACTTCCTTGGCAATATAAATCGGGCGGTCCTTGCTCTGCTCAAAGGTTCTGCCCACATATTCTCCGATGATGCCGATGCAGAACAGCTGCACGCTGCCCAGCAGTAAAATCAGCACGATGATGGTGGCGTAGCCGGGAACGTCGATGCCCTGAATCAGCTTTTGCAGCACCACCACGATCAGGTAAATGACAGCCGCAACGCCCGTCACGCCGCCGAGCCACGTCGCCAGCCGCAGGGGGGCGGTGGAGAAACCGATGATACCCTCGATGGCGTAATTCACCAGCTCCCAGAAGCTCCATTTCGTGGTGCCGGTCGCCCGCTCGCAGGCAGTATAGGGGATGAACTTGGTGCTGTAGCCCACCCATGCGAAAATGCCCTTGGAGAAGCGGTGGTATTCCACAAGCTCCAGAATGCTGTCCCGGACGCTGCGGCGGAAGGTACGGAAGTCGCTGGCGTCGGGCTGCAATGTCACCTTGGACAGCTTGTTGATGATGCTGTAAAAGCACTTTTTGAAGAAGGACAGCACCTTTCCTTCTCCCCGGCGATCCTGGAAGGCCGCGACCACGTCGAATTCCGGTTCTTCGTCCAGGATTTTCACCATGTCCCGGACGATTTCCGGACGCTGCTGGAGGTCGGCGTCAATCAGGCAGATATACTCGCCCGCCGCGTGCTGCAAGCCCGCGTAAATTCCGGCCTCCTTGCCGAAATTCCGGGAGAAGGATACCACCTTCACGGGGCATTGCTGGGCGGCGTAAAGTTTTTTTAGATTGTGCAGCGTGGCGTCCCGGCTGCCGTCGTCAATGAAGACGATCTCGTAATCATAGCCGCAGCCGTCAAAGGCGGAGATGACCGCCTGCTGAAACAGGGCGACGTTATCCGCTTCGTTATAGCAGGGAACTACCAGGGATAATTTCATGAGCAAACACTCCCGCTTCCAATAAACTGCATACATTATATGCGATTTTTACCGGCTCGTCAACGCCTTGTGCAGCCATTTTCCGCTGCCGAAGCGGACGGAGAAGACGACGCACCGGATTGCCCACGACGCCCACATGGCGATCCACACGCCCAGCAGGCCGAGCTTGCAGGGAATCGCCAGCACATAGCCAAGGCCGATGGTCACGACCCACAGCACAGCCAGTGACACCACGGAGGGGTACAGGGTATCGTTGGCCGCCCGGAGGGTGCTGGGCAGGGTGTTCGACCGCGGCCAGAACAGCAGCAGGCTGGGAATCGACCAGTACAGCAGCTTTTTCGCCATGGCGAGAACCTCCGGCGTGGGGTGGTACTGCCCCAGAAGCGCGGGAAGCAGGGGAATGAACAGGGCGGAGGTCATCAGCACAAGAATCAGGGCGATCTGGTCGCACCGGACGCCGTAGCGTTTGGCTTCGTCATACTTTTCCGCGCCAAAGCACCGGCCGACCACCGTCACGGACAGGTTCGCCGCGGCCATAGCAGGGGAGTACCACACGCCGATCACGGAATTGGCAATGGCGTGGGTCGCCAGTGCTGTGGTGCCGAGAGAGATCATGTACATTTCGGCCACCACATTTCCGAGGGACGAGCACGCCTGTTCCAGCCCCAGAGGAATGCTGACCTGCAAGGTGGAGCGGAGAATCCCTTTATCGCAGGTGAATATCTGCCCGAAGGTCATTTTTACCGGCGCTTTCCAGAAAAACAGCAGGATCACGGACGCGGCGGAGCCAATGAACCGCGCCAGCAGCAGGGCAAAAACGCTGCCGAGAATATCCATCCGAAGCACATTCAGAAACAGAATGCTGAACACCAGATAGGCGGCGTTGATGATGACGCTCAGGGCAAGGCACCGGCCGGATTCTCCCAGCCCACGGAGAATGCCGAAGTTTGCGGTATATATGGTAAACACCAGAATCGACCAAGCTCTGCCGGAAAGATAAATCCGGGCTTTTTCCAGAACGACGGCTTCTGCCTCCGGGAAAAGCAGGGTCAGCACCTGACGGGGAAACATCAGCAGGGGCAGGCACACCACGGTGCCGACTGCCACCGTCAGCCACAGCGTCATGCCCGCGGCCTTGCGGATACGAACAGGGTCTTTCATGCCGCAGCTCTGGGCGACCACCACCGTGCCGCCGGCGCTGATACCGTTGAAAATACAGGTGATCATCCACGTCAGCGGCGTCACCAGAGACACCGCCGCGACGCTGGCTTCGCCGTTGCTGCTGATGAGGGCGGTGATGAGCATACTGATGAACATGATGGACAGACAGTCCAGAACGTTGGGAAAGGTCAGCTGGAGAATTTCCCGCCACGAAAACACCGTACCGGACAGGGTACGTGTGAGAAAGTTGTCAAGGAATTTGGGTACAGAATGCTGTTTCATGAAGAAATGGCCTCCGCAGGATTTTTCGTCCAAAGCATAGCATGACCGGCAGGAAATGTCAATGGATGGCAGAAGAGCACCAACATTTTTCTTGACAAAATACTGCCTTTGCAATACAATGAAATGAAATTGATAACGCGGTGAACGGGAGGTTCCGTTTTCCGGCTCAAGGAAGAGAGTGCGCATTCTGGTGCGAGCGCATATTGGCCGGTTCGGATGGTCGCCCGGGAGCGGTCTTTCTGAATAAAGTAGGAAAGAACGGGGCTGCCCGTTACAGCAGTTTTTAAGTGCCCGAAAGGGAATTCAGGTGGTACCGCGGAAAATTTTCGCCCTGAGCTTTTGGGGAATCTTTGAGTCAGCCGATTCAGAGCTTCCCCGGCTCAGGGCGTTTCTTATTTAACAAAAGGAGCGAAAAAAATGGCAAGAGAATTACCAAAGGTCTACGAGCCGCAGCAGGTGGAATCCAAAATCTACGACATGTGGCAGCAGGGCGGCTACTTCCACGCCGAGGTGGATGAAAGCAAGAAGCCCTTCACCATCGTCATGCCCCCACCCAACGTCACCGGTCAGCTGCACATGGGTCACGCCATGGACGCGACATTGCAGGATACTCTGATCCGGTTCAAGCGGATGCAGGGCTACAACTCCCTGTGGATTCCCGGCGTCGATCACGCCGGCATCGCCACCCAGATCAAGGTGGAGGAGGAGCTTCGCAAGGAGGGTCTGACCCGCTACGATCTTGGCCGTGAAAAATTCCTGGAGCGTGTCTGGGACTGGAAGCACAAATACGGCAACCGCATTGTGGAGCAGCAGAAGAAGCTGGGCGCAAGCTGCGACTGGGAGCGCGCCCGGTTCACCATGGACGAGGGCTGCTCCAAGGCCGTGCGGGAGGTCTTCGTCTCCCTGTACGAAAAGGGCCTGATCTACAAGGGCAGCCGCATTATCAACTGGTGTCCCCACTGCGTCACCGCCCTGTCCGACGCTGAGGTGGAGTATGTGGACAAGCCCGGCCACCTGTGGCACATCCGCTACCCGCTGGCCGACGGCTCCGGCGAGGTGATCGTGGCGACCACCCGTCCCGAGACCATGCTGGGCGACTCCGGCGTGTGCGTCAACCCCAACGACGAGCGTTACAAGGACATCGTGGGCAAGATGGTCATTCTTCCCCTTGTGAATAAGGAAATCCCCGTCGTCGCCGACGATTACGCCGAGATGGACTTTGGCACCGGCTGCGTCAAGATGACCCCCGCCCACGACCCCAATGACTTTGAAGTGGGACTGCGCCACAATCTGGAAGTCATCCGGGTTCTGGACGACAACGGCAAGGTCAACGAAAACGGTGGAAAGTATGAGGGTCTCGACCGCTACGAGGCCAGAAAGCAGATCGTCGCCGATCTGGAAGCGGGCGGATATCTGGTGAAGGTGGAGCCTTACAGCCACAACGTCGGCACCTGCTACCGCTGCCATCAGGACGTGGAGCCGATCATCTCCGCCCAGTGGTTCGTGAAGATGAAGCCCCTGGCCGAGGAAGCCATCCGGGTCGTCAAGGACGGGGAGACCAAGTTTGTCCCCGATCGCTTCAGCAAGACCTATCTCAACTGGATGGAGAATGTCCGCGACTGGTGCATTTCCCGTCAGCTGTGGTGGGGTCATCAGATTCCCGCATGGACGTGCGCCGACTGCGGCCATATCACCGTGTCCCGTGAGGATGTCTGCAAGTGCGAAAAGTGCGGCAGCACCAACGTTGAGCGTGACCCCGACGTGCTGGATACCTGGTTTTCCTCCGCTCTGTGGCCCTTTGAAACGCTGGGCTGGCCGGAAAAGACGGAAGACCTTGACTATTTCTACCCGACGGACGTGCTGGTCACGGGCTACGACATCATTTTCTTCTGGGTTGCGAGAATGATCTTCTCCGGCTGCGAGCATACCGGCAAGACGCCCTTCCACACCGTTCTGATTCATGGCCTTGTCCGGGACAATCAGGGACGCAAGATGTCCAAGTCCCTTGGCAACGGCATTGACCCGCTGGAAATGATCGACAAATATGGCTGCGACGCCCTGCGGATGAACCTGATCACCGGCAACTCTCCCGGAAACGACACCCGTTTCTACACCGAGAAGTGCGAGGCCATGCGCAACTTTGCCAATAAGCTGTGGAACGCTTCCCGCTATGTGCTGATGAATCTGGGCGAGGACGCCAGGAACGAGCTGCCTGCCCTTGACAAGCTGGAAATTGCCGACAAGTGGGTGCTGTCCAAGCTGAACACGCTGATCGCCGAGGTCACGGAGAATCTGGAAAAGTACGAGCTGGGCGTGGCCGTCCAGAAGGTGTACGACTTCATCTGGGACACCTACTGCGACTGGTATATCGAGCTGACCAAGGCACGGCTGTACTCCGAGGATGCAATCCGCAAGCAGACCGCGATTCAGGTGCTGGTGTACGTGCTTGACCAGATCCTGCGGCTGCTGCATCCCTTCATGCCCTTCATCACCGAGGAAATCTGGCAGAGCATCCCCCACGAGGGCGACGCGCTGATCATTGCTAAGTGGCCGGAATATCGGGAGGACCTTGCCTTCAAGGCCGAGGAAAGCCACATGGAGTCCGTCATGGACGCCATCCGTGCCATCCGCAACCGCCGTGCGGAAATGAATGTTCCGCCCTCCCGGAAGGCGGCGCTGTACGTGCTGACCTCCAAGCCCCAGGTCTACGCCGAGGGTGAGGGCTTCATCCAGCGTCTGGCCTACGCCGACACCGTGACCATGCTGGATAAGGAGCCGGAAAACTTAAACGGCATGGTGACCATTCCCACCGCCGACGCCAAGCTGTATATCCCAATGGGTCAGCTGGTGGACGTGGCCAAGGAGCTTGACCGTATCTCCAAGGAACTGGAAAAGAACCGCAAGTTCTTAAGCTCTCTGGAAGCGAAGCTCAGCAATGAGAAGTTCGTCTCCCGCGCCCCCGAGGCCGTTGTGAACGCGGAGAAGGAAAAGGCGCAGAAGACCCGCGACCTGATCGCAAGTCTCGAGCAGAGCGAAGCGGCGCTGAAGAGCCTGTAAATGAACAAAACCCGCAGGAAACCCCTGCGGGTTTCCTTTACCAAAGGGGCTACAATCAAGAGATCAATTTTGCCGTTTGTCCAAAACCTTTATTTTCAAAGAATCCCGTTTCCGACTGAAAAATCGGAAACGGGATTTTATACTGTTAATCAGCAAATTTACCTAGGAGGGAAGCAATATGCACTTTACCAGTTTTTTGGAGGAAGGACGGCTGACGGTGGCGCTCACCGGAGAAATTGACCACCACTGCGCAAAAGCCTATATTCAGGCCATCGCCGCAAAAATCGAGGCTTACACCCCGGAGGTCTGCGTGCTGGATTTTCAGGAGGTTTCCTTTGTGGATTCTTCCGGCATTGCCGTGGTCATCAACGCCTTAAGGAGCATGACCCAGATCGAGGGGCGGCTGCTTCTGACAGGCATTGCGCCCCAGCCCATGCGGGTGTTCCGGGCGTCGGGAATCGATAAGCTTGTGGAGATCAAGGAGGCTGTATCATGAAATTCGACAACTATATGATTCTGGATTTTCCCAGCAAATCCGCCAACGAGGCCTTTGCCCGGTCGGCGGTGGCCTGCTTCGCCGCCCAGATGGACCCGACGCTGGAGGAACTGGGGGACATCCGCACGGCGGTGAGCGAAGCGGTGACCAACTGCATCGTCCACGCCTACCCGGAAAAGCTGGGGAACATCACCCTTCGCTGCCGTATCCTGAAGGACAACGTGCTGGACATCGTCATCAAGGACAAGGGCGTCGGCATCCCGGACATAGAGCAGGCCAGACGTCCCGCGTACACCACCGGCGGCGCGGAACGCAGCGGAATGGGCTTTACCATCATGGAAAGTTTTATGACCGATCTGGAAATTACATCCAAACCCGGAAAAGGAACCACGGTGCATATGCGCCGGAAGCTGCAGCGGCGACAATGAGCAGGACGGAGGAACTGATCGCCAAGGCGCAGCAGGGCGACCGGGAAGCGTCCGAAGCTCTGGTGGAGGAAAACTCCGGCCTGATCTGGTCGGTGGCAAGGCGGTTCTTAGGCCGGGGGACGGAAGCGGACGATCTGTACCAGCTGGGATGCCTTGGCTTTCTCAAGGCTGTGGAGGGGTTCGACCTTTCCTACGGAACCCAGTTTTCCACCTACGCCGTGCCGAAAATTGCCGGGGAGATCCGGCGGTTCCTCCGGGACGACGGGGCGGTAAAGGTGTCCCGGAGCTTAAAAGAGCAGGCCGCGACCATCAAGGCCACCCGCAGCCGCCTGACCGGGGCGCTGGGCAGGGAACCGACGATTCAGGAAATTTCCCGTCAGACCGGGCTTACTCCGGAAGAAATCGCCCTGGCGGAAACGGCCACCGCCGCCACGGAGTCTATTCAGCGAGAAACGGGGGACGAAGGCTTCACGCTGGAAAACGTTCTGACGGACACGGAATCGGAAGAACGGATGGTGGAGAAAATCGCTCTGCGGCAGGCGATTTCCGGCCTGCCGGAACGGGAGCGAATGGTGATTCAGCTGCGGTATTTCCACGGCCTGACCCAGCAGCGGGTGGCGGCGGTGATGAACGTCAGTCAGGTGCAGGTGTCGAGAATTGAGAAGAAGGCCGTCGCCATGCTTCGGGAGCTGATGGCTTAAAACGGCATTTTCCCTCTTTACGTTTTGCCGAAAATGCGCTAAAATAATGGCATCATGTTGAAGACAGGTGCAATTATGACAGAACAAATGGACTCCCGATTTCTGACCGCCCGAAAAAATTACATCGAGCGGCAGTTTTCTCAGCTGAACGATATGCAGCGTCAGGCCGTGCTGACCACGGAGGGGCCGCTGCTGCTGCTTGCCGGTGCAGGCAGCGGCAAGACCACCGTCCTCATTAACAGGATTGCCAACCTCATGCGCTTCGGCCGGGGCAGCGACTGCTGCGAAATTTCCCACGCCGTCACGGAGGACGACGTGGCTTTTCTGGAAAATCTGGGGGACGACCCCAGCCTCGATGATACCCGCCGGGCGGACGCTCTATGCGCTGTAGAACCCGCCGCACCCTGGAGCATCATCGCCATCACCTTTACCAACAAGGCCGCAAATGAAATGAAGGAGCGGCTTTCCAATCTTCTCGGCCCTCAGGCGCAGGATATCTGGGCGATGTCGTTTCATTCCGCCTGCTGCCGCATCCTGCGGCGGGACATCGAGCGGATGGGCTTTACCCGGAGCTTTACCATTTACGATTCTGCGGACTCCGAGCGCATCATGAAGGAGATCATTAAGGACATGGAGCTGGACGACAAGACGTTTCCGGCGAAATATGTCCTTGGCGCCATCAGCCGGGAGAAGGACAAAATGGTGTCTCCCGGGGAGATGCTGGACAGGGCGAAGCGCACCGGCGACATCCGGGCGCAGCACATCGCCCGTGCCTACGGCAAATACCAGACCCGCCTGAAGGACAACAACGCCCTGGATTTTGACGACATCATCTACATCACCGTTCAGCTTTTGCAGCAGAACGAGGATGTTTTGCAGTATTATCAGCGCAAATTCCGGTACGTGCTGGTGGACGAGTATCAGGACACCAACCATATGCAGTACCTCCTGACGTCCCTGCTTGCAGGCGGTCATGAGAACATCTGCGTGGTGGGCGACGACGACCAAAGCATTTACCGCTTCCGGGGCGCAACCATCGAGAACATTCTGAACTTTGAAAAGCAATACCGGGGCGCGCGGGTCATTCGTCTGGAACAGAACTACCGCTCCACCCAAGCCATCCTCACCGCCGCCAACGCCGTGATCGCCCACAATCTGGGGCGCAAGGGGAAAAAGCTGTGGACGGCCAACGCCCAGGGCGACCCCATTCTGGTATACGAAGCCTCCGACGAGGGCAGTGAGGGCAATTTCGTGGCGGGGCAGATTCTGGCCGGTTCCCGGGGGAAAAACTTCAAGGACTACGCCATTCTGTACCGCACCAACGCCCAGTCCAACGCAATGGAATTTGCCCTGAAACGAAACGGCATTCCCTACCGGGTCATCGGCGGCACGCGGTTCTTTGACCGGGCGGAAGTCAAGGATATGCTGTCGTATCTGTGCGTCATCAACAACCGGGCGGACGATCTGCGTCTGGGACGCATCATCAACAATCCTCCCCGGGGGTTGGGCGCGAAGACCATCGAGACCGCCCGGCGGCTGGCGGAGGCCGAGGAAAAGCCGCTGTACAGCGTGATTTCCGACCCCTATTCCTACGCCCCGCTGGAGAAGGCCGCAATCAAGATGATGCAGTTTTCCGCCCTCATCGAGGGCATGGCGCAGCTTCTGGAGGACGGCATGAGCCTGCCGGACTTCTACGACGAGCTGCTCATCCGAACCGGGTATGTGGATATGCTGGAAAGCAAGGACACCGAGGAAAACAAGACCCGGCTGGAAAACGTGCGCGAGTTAAAATCCAGCATAAACTCCTATGTGGAGAATGCGGAAACGCCTACTTTTGCGGGATTTCTGGAAGAAATCGCCCTGTATACCGATCTGGAGCAGTACAACGAAAACGACGACGCCGTGGTGATGATGACCATGCACTCGGCCAAGGGACTGGAATTCCCCCATGTGTTCCTCGTTGGCTTTGAGGACGGGCTGTTCCCCGGAATGCGCGCCATCGGCGACGCGGAGGAAATGGAGGAGGAGCGGCGGCTGTGCTACGTGGCCATCACAAGAGCCAAGCAGAGCCTGACCATCACCCACGCCCGCCAGCGTATGATCTATGGCCGCACGTCATCGGCACTGCCCTCCCGGTTCCTTCGGGAAATTCCGGAGGACTGTATCGTGAAAAAGGGCGGCTATCACCGGACTTCGACAAGCGAACACAGCAGTTATTCGCCCTATGGTTCCCATACTTCTCAGTCCAGAAAGCCCAGAAGCAGCATTCTTTCTACCCCGCAGGCTGCTCCCGCGCCCTGTCTGGAGCTGAATCAGGGGGACATGGTCATGCACGCGGCCTTTGGCCGGGGGCTGGTGCTGTCCGTGCGGAAAATGGGCGGCGACGCGCTGCTGGAAATCGCCTTCGACGACATCGGCACAAAGAAGCTCATGGCAAAAACGGCCTCGGCGCACATGAAAAAGCTGTAAGGAAGCTCTGATTAAATCGGCAAGAACTGTGAGCGAGAGATTTTTCGTCCAATCGAGGCACCGGAAACGGAGAAATACTGTATGTATTTCCCGTTTCCGATGCCGAAGAGTGGGAGGAAAAGATCCGCTCACAGTCGCAGACGATTTATTCAGAGTTTCCGTAATGCTTTTCGTTTTCCCGCATATCCTCTACAGGAGGGATGGGTATGCGCTGGCGGCTTCGGAGATTTTTTTACACGCTGCTGGTTCTGGCGGTGATCGTTCTGGTGGCGTTTCTGATGCTTCGCAGCCGCTACCGGGAAATCGTCACGGAGCTGGCGGAAACGCAGGTGAAAAACGCCACGTCGGACTTGACCAATGACGCCATTGCCAAGCAGATTGCAAACGGCACCATTCAATACGACCGCATCGTCTATTTTGAAAAGAATCTGGACGGCCGCATCACCGCTCTGAAAACCAACATGAGCGAGATCAATCACCTGAAAACGGATATCCTGAACATTATTAACGACGAAATTTTAGCCCTTGACACCGCGGACATCGGCATACCGCTGGGGAGCCTGTTTCTGCCGGAGTTTTTCTCCGGAAAAGGCCCGGCGATCCCGGTACACATCCTGTCCATCCGCAACAGCGACGCCACGTTTGAAAGCAATTTTTCTCAGGCCGGCATTAACCAGACGCTTCACCAGCTGAACATGATCGTCAGCGTGGACGTGTCGGTTCTGGTCATGGGGGAGACGGACAGTTTTACCATCCATTCGGAGGTTGTGGTGGCGGAGACGGTGATCATCGGCGACGTACCCAGCACTTATTTACAGACCGGAGGATACTATGGATTCCAAAGAGAGAATTGACCAGCTGACCGATCAGCTGAAGGAAGCGGGATACCGCTATTACGTTCTGGACGACCCGACCATGGAGGACTACGAATACGACCGGCTCTACCGGGAGCTGGAGGAGCTGGAAAGCGCCCACCCGGAGCTGGCAAGGGCGGATTCTCCCACGAAACGGGTGGGCGGGGAAGTGTTGAGCCAGTTTGAAAAGGTGTCTCACCCCGTGCCGCTGATGAGCTTACAGGATGTGTTCAGCATGGAAGAGCTGAACGATTTTCTGGAAAAAACCATCGCGGCAGAGGGCAATGCGGAATTTTCCGTAGAGCCGAAGATCGACGGTCTTTCCGTGGCGCTGGAATATGTGGACGGGAAATTCGTCCGGGGCGCGACCCGGGGCGACGGTACGGTAGGGGAGGACGTGACGGAAAACCTGAAAACCATCCGCTCCATCCCCATGACCCTGACCGGCGCACCCTCCCGGCTTATCGTCCGGGGCGAGGTTTTTATGCCGAAAAAGAGCTTTGAAAAGCTGAATCTGCGTCAGGAGGAACTGGGAAAGCCTCTGTTCGCCAACCCCAGAAACGCCGCTGCCGGGTCGCTGCGGCAGCTCGACCCCAAAATCGCGGCAAAGCGGGGACTGGACATTTATGTTTTCAACGTCCAGCTTGCGGAAGGCATGGAGTTCACCGGACACACCCAGTCTCTGGAATACCTGAAAAGCCTGAAATTCAAAGTAATTCCCCATAAAAAGCTGTCCAAAGTTTCGGAAATCGATGCAGAAGTGCTGTCCATCAACGAAAACCGGGAGAAGCTGATCTGCGACATTGACGGCGCGGTCATCAAGGTGGATGATCTTTCTCAGCGGGAACGGCTGGGCAATACCGCCAAGTTCCCCAAGTGGGCTGCGGCCTACAAGTATCCCCCGGAGATCAAGCCCACCGTGGTGGAAGACATTGTGGTACAGGTGGGAAGAACCGGCGTGCTGACCCCCAAGGCGGTGGTGCGGCCTGTCCGTCTGGCGGGCACGACGGTGACGAACGCCACGCTGCACAATCAGGATTTCATCCGGGAACGGGATATCCGCATCGGCGATACCGTCCTCATTCGCAAGGCAGGGGAGATCATCCCGGAAATTCTGGAAGTCGATCTTTCCAAGCGCCCCGAGGGAACTGCGGCCTATCATCTCCCCGACCGCTGCCCGGTCTGCGGCGCGCCTGTGGAGCAGGACGAGGACGGCGCGTTCCTGCGCTGCACCGGGGCGGAGTGTCCCGCCCAGCTCAGCCGGAACATCGCCCACTTCGTCAGCCGGGATGCCATGGACATCGACGGCCTTGGCGCGGCCATTGTGGACGCGCTGATCGAAAAGGGGCTGATCAAGTCCCCGGCGGATATTTACTATCTGACCCTTGACGACGTAAAGAGCCTGTGGAAAGCCGGTTCCACGGCGGCGAAAAAGCTGCTTGCCGCCATTGAAGCCAGCAAAGAGCAGGACGTCAGCCGCCTGATCTACGCTTTGGGCATCCGTCAGGTGGGCGCGAAAACCGGCAAGGTGCTTGCTTCTGCCTTTAGAAATTTGGACGGCCTGATGGCCGCGTCGGTGGAGGAGCTGACGGAGGTTCCCGACGTGGGCGCTGTCACCGCCGAGAATATCTATCAGTGGTTCCGACAGGAGCAGTCCGCGCATATGGTAGAGCGTCTGCGGCAGGCAGGAGTCAATTTTGAAAGCAAACGGGTGATAACCGACGCCCGTTTCGCCGGGAAGACCTTCGTGCTTACCGGTGCGCTGAGCAAATTCACCCGGGAAGAAGCCACGGAGAAAATCGAGCTGCTGGGCGGCAAGGCATCCGGCTCCGTATCGAAAAAGACCAGTTTCGTGGTGGTAGGCGAAAACGCCGGTTCCAAGGAGCGTAAGGCAAGAGAGCTGGGAATTCCCATCCTCACAGAAGACGAATTCCTGGAAATGATGCAATAACAGAAACGCTGCAAAGGATTTATCCCTTGCAGCGTTTTCATATGTAGATATTGGGGGGCAATCATGCGTAGGTCTTGATGATTCCCAAGGCGATCTCCCGCCTGGTCGTGCAGCGATCCATGGCCTGCTTTTCGATGTGACGGTGGGCTTCGGCCTCGGTCATTTTCAGCTGCTCGATGAGCAGCCACTTTGCCCGGTTCACCAGACGGATTTCTTCCATTTTTTCTTCCACGGAGGTGGCCTTTTCCTCCATGCGCCGTAACCGTTCCCGGGCGGAAACGAGCCATTTCAGGCTTTGGTTCAGCAGCAGAGCGGACGTGGGCTTTGCCAGCGTGAACACGCCCTGACAGGTGAGTTTGGCTTCCATCTCATCGTAAACATCCGACTTTGCCAGCAGCAGCGCCACGGTGCCGGACTGGTTGCAGGCGTCGATGGCGAAGCGGGTGCCGAAGTCGTCGGGCAGGGGGGCGTTGATGATGACAAGATCGTAGGTCTTGTTCACCATCTCCCGCCGCGCCGCCGCAATGTTGCCCACGAAACGAACCGGATAATACTCCGAACCGGGGAGCATCGCGGCAAAGGCTTCGTTGAATTTCTGCGCGGCGGACACCACCAGAACGCTGTACGTCTGGTCGCTGAAAACCATGGTAATGCTCCCTCCTTTCAGAGTTTTGCGGAGTTTATCACTTGGTAAAGAACTCAATCAGGGACTGGGGAAGGTGCTGGGCAATGAAATTGCTGTCGGCGGCGCACTTTTCTGCGTCGGACAGCGACTTGGGAAGGGTTGCAAGGGTCACATTTCGGGAATCAGCCGTGTGGAGATTGACGTTGCAGGCTTCCGGGAGAGCAATGTCGTTCTCGATTCCGGAAAGTCCCGCCCAGATGAGCAGCGCAAAGGCAAGATATGGGTTGGCGGTGCAGTCGGGGCTGCGCAGCTCGAAGCGCCGGTACTCGCCGGAGGCGGCAGGAACGCGAATGAGCTGGGAGCGGTTGTTGCTCGACCACGAAATGTACTTCGGTGCTTTGTGTGCGCCCAAGCGGCTGTAGGACTGCTCGGTGGGGTTGAGGAATAGGGTCATGTCCGTGATCTTGTCCAGAATCCCGCCCATTGCCCGGTGCATGAGCGCTTCCGCACCGCCCTGAACGGACATATTGATGTGAAATCCGCTGCCGGGGCGTCCCTCCAGAGGTCTGGGGGAAAAGTCCGCGTACAGCCCGTTCCGGGCGGCGATGGTTTTGACGACGGTGAGGAAGGTAACGGCGTTGTCCGCGGCGGACAGGGGATCGGAATAGCGGAAATCCACCTCGTTCTGGCCAGGGCCTTCCTCGTGGTGGGAGGATTCCGGCTGAATGCCCATCCGCTCCAGCGTCAGGCAGATCTCCCGGCGGACATTTTCACATCTGTCCTCCGGCGCGACATCCATATAGGTGGCCTGATCGTAAGGAACGTCCGTGACCTCGCCGTTTTCGTCCAGCCGGAACAGGTAGAATTCCAGCTCGGAGCCGAAGGAGAAGGCGTAGCCCGCCTTCGCGGCGTCGGCAACGGCCTGCTTGAGAATGCCCCGGGTATCGTGGGCAAAGGGCGTGCCGTCCGGATGGGTGATGGAGCAGAACATCCGCACCACGCTCCCGTGCTCCGGCCGCCATGGCAGCAGGGCAATGGTGGAAGCGTCGGGATGGAGAAACAGGTCGGAATTCACCTCGTCGCCGAAGCCCGCGATGGCGGAAGCGTCGATGGCAATGCCGTACTTGAAGGCGCGTTCCAGCTCGTGGGGCATGATGGAGATATTCTTGGGTCTGCCGAAGCAGTCGCAGAACGCAAGGCGGATGAACTTCACGTCCTCCTCCTGAATGAATTGTATGACCTCCTGAGGCGTATATTTCATACAGCAACCAACCTTCCTGCCCGATACGCGGTAAAATTCAAACAAATGAAGTCAGATTAAAAGGAAAAGCAACGGGATTCTCCCGGAAAAGCCAAAACTTCCCGGAAAGCCTATGCTTCCGAAATTATTATATTCAATTTATCGGGCCTTGTCAATCTGTCCAAAGACAAAAAACTTTTTTTGTGCAGGGTGTTGACAAATGGGGAAAGATGGTGTAGAATGCCCACTGTGAAGGCAAGGACGTCTCCGAGTGTATGCTCAGCGCGTCCTTGCCGTCTTTTTTTATTTTCGGCGGTTCGGGCGGGGCATTCCCGGAACGCCAATAAGGAAGCTCTGATTAAATCGGCAAGGACTGTGGGCGGAAAAGATCCGCCAACAGCCGCAGACGATTTATTCAGAGGTTCCTAAATTTGAAAAGGAGCGTTTGCTATGAGTACTGTTTCTGACTATTTCGGCTGTATGGTATTTGATGACCGGGTGATGAAGGCCAATCTTTCCGCTGACGTATACGCGTCGCTACGCAGAACCATCGACGAGGGTGCGAAGCTGGACGCTTCCGTCGCCAACGCGGTGGCCGCTGCCATGAAGGACTGGGCTGTTGCCCATGGCGCGACCCACTATACCCACTGGTTCCAGCCGCTGACCGGCATCACCGCCGAAAAGCACGACAGCTTCATTTCTCCCGCTCCCGACGGCGGCGTGATTATGGATTTCTCCGGCAAAGAGCTGATCAAGGGCGAGCCTGACGCCAGCTCTTTCCCCTCCGGCGGCCTGCGCGCCACCTTTGAGGCCCGGGGCTACACCGCATGGGACCCCACCTCCTACGCATTCATCAAGGGCAAGACCCTTTGCATCCCCACGGCGTTCTGCTCCTACGGCGGCGAAGCGCTGGATAAGAAGACCCCGCTGCTGCGCTCCATGGAAGCCCTGAACCGTCAGGCCATGCGTATCCTGAAGCTCTTCGGCAATACCGACGTCAAGTGTGTCCGCACCAACGTCGGCCCCGAGCAGGAATATTTCCTTGTGGATAAGGAAATGTACGAGCAGCGCAAAGACCTGATCTTCACCGGCAGAACCCTGTTCGGTGCCAAATCCCCCAAGGGGCAGGAGATGGATGACCACTACTTCGGCGTCATCAAGCCCCGCGTTGCTGCTTACATGGAAGACCTGAACGAGGAACTGTGGAAGCTGGGTATCCTTGCCAAGACCGAACATAACGAGGTCGCCCCCGCTCAGCACGAGCTGGCGCCCATTTACACCACCACCAACATCGCCACCGACCACAACCAGCTGACCATGGAGATCATGCAGAAGGTCGCGGCAAAGCACGGTCTGGTGTGCCTGCTGCATGAGAAGCCCTTTGCCGGCGTCAACGGCTCCGGCAAGCACAACAACTGGTCCATGGCCACCGATACCGGCGTGAACCTGCTGTCCCCCGGCGAAACCCCCTATGAAAATGCCCAGTTCCTGCTGTTCCTGTGTGCGGTCATCAAGGCCGTGGACGACTATCAGGATCTGCTCCGCCTGAGCGTAGCTACCGCCGGTAACGACCACCGTCTGGGCGCCAACGAAGCGCCTCCCGCCGTGGTCTCCATCTTCCTTGGCGACGAGCTGATGGGCATTCTGGACGCCATCGAGAACGACGCCCCTTACAGCGGCACAAAGAAGACCACCATGAAGCTGGGCGTGGACGTTTTGCCCCGCTTCCCCAGAGACACCACCGACCGGAACCGTACTTCGCCCTTCGCCTTTACCGGCAACAAGTTTGAGTTCCGTATGCTGGGTTCCTCCAATTCCATCGCCTGCGCCAACATCATGCTCAACGCCGCCGTGGCCGAGTCCCTGAAAATTTACGCCGACCGTCTGGAAGGCGCGGAGGACTTTGAGACCGCCCTGCATGACATGATCAAGAAGACCATCAAGGATCATAAGCGCATCATCTTCAACGGCAACGGCTACGATGCCACATGGATCAAGGAAGCCACCGAGGTTCGCGGCCTGTGCAACTATCCCACGACCCCCGACTGCATGCCCCATCTGCTGGACAAGAAGAACGTGGATATGCTCACCGCCCACAAGATCTACTCCGTGTCCGAGATTCAGGCGCGGTGCGACATCATGCTGGAGAACTACTGCAAGGCCGTCATCATCGAGGCCAACACCATGGTGGACATGGCGAGAAAGCAGATCCTCCCCGCAGTGGAAGGCTATGCCGCCGAGCTGGCCGCTTCCGTGGCTGCGAAGAAAGCCGTCGCGCCCAATCTGGCCTGTGCTTATGAGACCGGCCTTGTCACCAAGCTGTCCGGCCTGACCGACCAGATTGCCGAGAAGACCGACGAGCTGGAATCCGCCGTTCTGGAGCTGAAGAATGCGGAGAATGTGAAGGAAGAGTCCTTCGCCATCCGGGACACCATTCTCGGCAAGATGGCAGCCCTCCGGGCTGTCGCGGACGAGGCGGAGACCCAGACTTCTTCCGATTACTGGCCGTTCCCCACCTACGGCGAACTGCTGTTTGGCGTAAAGTAACAGCCATCAAGGGGACTGACCACCCCCGGTATCAGAGAAAAAGAGAACCCAAGGGAGAGCCGCAAGGCTCTCCCGCGGGCTATTTGAGGAGGAATTCCTATGTGTTCCATCATTGGGTATTGCGGCAGGCCCGCCGATCTGACCGCGTTTCAGGCAGGCTTTGCCAGAACGGTTTCCCGAGGCCCTGACGATTCCCGCGTCATCGACGTGGGGCAGGGGATACTCGGCTTTCACAGACTGTCCATCATGGGGCTTCACCCGGAAGGAATGCAGCCCTTCGGCCTGAACGGCAGCTGGGTGGTCTGCAACGGCGAGATTTACGGCTTTGAAAAGCTTAAAAAGGAATTGTCCAAGGACTACACCTTTACCAGCGAGTCCGACTGCGAAGTGCTGCTGCCCATGTACGAAAAGTATGGCGTCGGCATGTTTGCCAAGCTGGATGCGGAGTTTGCCTGCATTCTCTATGACGGAAAGCAGAAAAAATTCATCGCCGCCCGCGACCCTATCGGCATTCGCCCGCTGTATTACGGCTACGACGGAAACGGCACGATCCTGTTTGCCAGCGAACCGAAAAATCTGGTGGGGCTGACCGACAAAATCCTGCCGTTTCCTCCGGGACATTATTACTGCGACGGGAAATTCGTCTGCTACTGCGACATTGCGGCGGTAGACCATGTGCTTCCCGATGACTTGGAAACGGTCTGCGCCAACATCCACGACAAGCTGGTCGCCGGTGTGAAGAAACGTCTGGTGGCCGACGCCAAGGTCGGCTTCCTGCTCAGCGGCGGACTGGATTCTTCTCTGGTGTGCGCCATTGCCGCCCAGGAAAGCGAAAAGCCCATCCGAACCTTTGCCATCGGCATGAGTGAGGACGCCATTGACCTGAAATACGCGAAACAGGTCGCGGATTACATCCACAGTGACCATACCGAGGTCATCATCTCCAAGGAGGACGTTCTCGCCGCGCTGGAACCGGTGGTGGCGCTGCTGGGAACCTTCGACATCACCACCATCCGTGCCAGCATCGGCATGTATCTGGTGTGCAAGGCCATCCATGAGATGACTGACATCCGGGTTCTGCTCACCGGCGAGATCTCCGACGAGCTGTTCGGCTATAAGTACACCGACTTTGCCCCATCCGCCAAGGCGTTTCAGGAGGAAGCCCAGAAGCGCATCCGGGAGCTGCACATGTACGATGTGCTTCGGGCAGACCGGTGCATCAGCGTCAACTCTCTGGAAGCGCGGGTGCCCTTCGGTGATCTGGACTTTGTCAAATACGTCATGGCCATTGACCCGGAGATGAAGCTGAACAAATACGGAAAGGGCAAGTATCTGCTGCGTCACGCCTTTGAAAAGGGCGATTACCTGCCTCATGACATTCTCTGGCGGGAAAAGGCGGCTTTTTCCGACGCCGTGGGTCACTCCATGGTGGACTATCTCAAGGAATATGCCGAAACCGTCTATACGCAGGAAGAATTTGAGGAAAAACGGGCAAAGTATACCCATGCCCAGCCGTTTACCAAAGAGTCCCTGCTTTACCGGGAGATTTTCGAGAAATACTATCCCGGACAGAGCCAGATGATCGTGGACTTCTGGATGCCCAACAAATCCTGGGAGGGCTGCAATGTGAACGACCCCTCCGCCCGCGTCCTGGCCAACTACGGCGACAGCGGGAAATAACCGGGTTTCCGAGGCTGCACGGGCAGACAAAAGTTCCAATTTTCGCCCCGCAAAAGCGGCACATATCGTGGAAATGATGATTGCGTTCCGCCACATATTGTGGTATTCTAAAGAGTGTGAGATGGGGGCCGCAGTGGGCTGCCGCCGTTTCCTGAAACCGACAATGAATACACATATGGAGGTAAACACAAATGGAAAAATTGCAGCAGCTGTATGAGGGCAAGGCCAAAAAGGTTTTCGCCACCGACGATCCCGAACTCCTGATCGTGGATTACAAGGACGACGCCACCGCCTTCAACGGGCTGAAAAAGGGCACCATCGCAGGCAAGGGCGTCATCAACAACCAGATGAGCAACCGCCTGATGGCTTATCTTGAAAAGCAGGGCATTCCCACCCACTTTGTCAAGGAGCTGTCCGAGCGGGAAACGCTGGTGAAGAAGGTCTCCATCGTTCCGCTGGAAGTCATCGTCCGCAACATCGCTGCCGGTTCCTTCTCCAAGCACTACGGCGTGGAGGAAGGCGTTGTGTTCGAGCAGCCCACCATTGAATTCTCCTATAAAAACGACGAGCTGGGCGACCCGCTGCTCAACACCTATCACGCCCTCGCTCTGAAGCTGGCGACTCCCGAAGAGATCAAGACCATTGAAGACTACTCCTTCCGGATCAACGACGCACTGAAAGCCTTCTGGCTGACCTGCGGCGTGACTCTGGTGGATTTTAAGCTGGAATTCGGCCGCCTGTCCGACGGCACCATCGTTCTGGCTGACGAGATCAGCCCCGACACCAGCCGCCTGTGGGACAGCAAGACCCATGAGAAGCTGGACAAGGATCGTTTCCGCCGCGACATGGGCGGCGTGGAAGAAGCCTACGCCGAGATCATGAAGCGTCTGGAAGAACATCTGAAATAAGTGCAGTTTTACAGGACGGAGGGATTCCTCCGCCCTGTAAACGTGCTGTCATCGATCCTTACAACTTTAGAATCGGAGGAAATCCAAATGGCTAATACTGTAATCGTCGGCATCAACTGGGGTGACGAGGGCAAGGGACGCATGGTCGATCTGCTGACCGAAAACTATGACATCGTTATCCGCTATCAGGGCGGCGGCAATGCCGGCCATACCGTCATCAACGAGCACGGCAAATTTGCCCTGCACCTGCTGCCCTCCGGCATTTTCCGGGAGGGTGTCGTGAATATCCTGGGAAACGGTGTCGCCGTTGACCCGGAAAACCTGTGGCAGGAAATGCAGGATGTTGCCCAAAAGGGCGTGCCCGTCACCCCGGACAACCTGAAAATCAGCGACCGGGCGTCTCTGCTGCTGCCCTGGCACCGTCTTCAGGACGGTCTGGAGGAAGCCCGACTGAAGGATAAAAAGTACGGCTCCACCAAGCAGGGCATTGCGCCTTTTTACTCCGATAAATACCAGAAAAAGACCATTATGGCGGGAGAACTCCTGCATTCCGAGCATCTTTATGAGCATTTGCAGGATTTGCTGGAGTGGAAGAATCTGACGCTTACCGGCGTTTACGGCGCTGAGCCTGTCACCATGGACGAGCTGACAGCGTGGATGGACAATTACTGCGAGAAGATCAAGCCCTTCATCTGCGACACCGGCGTCTATCTGCGCAAGGCGCAGGCGGAAGGGAAGAAGATCCTGTTTGAAGCCCAGCTGGGTGCTCTGCGGGATCTGGACTACGGCATCTACCCCTACACCACCTCTTCCAATGCCATTGCCGCCTACGCTCCTGTGGGTTCCGGTCTGCCCACCGCCAAGATCGACGAGGTCATCGGCGTTGTGAAAGCCTACTCCACCTGCGTGGGCGAAGGCCCCTTCGTCTGTGAGATGTTCGGTGCCGAAGCGGACGCCCTCCGGAAGGCGGGCTTCGAGTACGGCGCGAAGACCGGCCGTCCCCGCCGGGTCGGCCCCATCGACCTTGTTGCCACCCGCTACGGCGTTCAGGTGCAGGCCGCGACCAACATCGCCCTGACCAAGCTGGACGTGCTGAGCTATCTGGACAAAATCCCCGTCTGCGCCCACTACGAGCTGAACGGGGAAGTGATCGACGAATTCCCGTTCCCCACGCTGCAAAGCAGCGCCAAGCCCGTGATGGAATACATGGAGGGCTGGAAGTGCGACATTTCCGGCGTGCGCAAGTGGGAAGATCTCCCGGAAGCGGCGCGGAACTACGTGCAGTACGTGGAAGAAAAGATCGGTTGCCCCATCGGCTACGTTTCCGTAGGCCCGGAGCGGGACAGCATCATCATTCGCTGAGCAGGGGGGCAGACTATGACGGATCAATACGAATCCCCCTTAAGCTCCCGGTACGCTTCCGACTATATGCTGCACCTGTTTTCCCAGCAGAAGCGGATTGAGACCTGGCGGAAGCTCTGGATTTCTCTTGCCAAGGCCGAGCATTCTCTGGGGCTGCCTATCACCGAAAAGCAGATCGAGGAGCTGGAAGCCCACATCACGGACATCGACTTTGCCTGTGCCGCGGCACGGGAAAAGGAAGTCCGCCACGACGTGATGGCTCACGTGTATACCTACGGTAAGGCCGCGCCCTCCGCCGCCGGTATCATCCATCTGGGCGCCACCAGCTGCTATATCACCGATAACGCCGACATCGTTCTCTACCGGGACGGCCTGAAATACCTCCGGGGAGAGCTGCTGAAGGTCATCGCCAACCTTTCCCGCTTCGCGGAAACGTACAAGGCCACGCCCACGCTGGGCTACACCCATTATCAGCCCGCCCAGCTGGTCACAGTTGGCAAGCGGGCGACGCTGTGGATGCAGGACTTCGTCAGCGATCTGGTCGAGCTGGATTTTGTCGTGGAAACCATGAAATTTCTGGGCTGCCGGGGAACCACCGGCACGGAAGCCAGCTTCCTGGAGCTGTTTGACGGGGACACGGCGAAAATTGACGAGATGAACCGCCGCATCAGCGCCGACTTTGGCTTCACCCAGTGCTTCGACGTCTGCGGCCAGACCTACCCCAGAAAGCTTGACAGCCGCATCCTGAACTGCCTGTCTTCCATCGCCCAGAGCTGCTACCGCATGGCAAACGACATTCGGCTTTTGCAGCACGACCGTCAGGTGGAAGAACCCTTTGAAAAGAACCAGATCGGTTCCTCCGCCATGGCCTATAAGCGCAACCCCATGCGCTCCGAGCGCATCTGCTCCCTGTCCCGCTACCTGATGGCGGACGCGCTGAACGCTCCCATGACCGCTTCCACCCAGTGGCTGGAACGCACGCTGGATGATTCCGCTAACCGGCGCATCTCCATGCCGGAGGGCTTCCTCTGCGCCGACGCCATTCTCAGGCTGGCACAGAACGTCACCGACGGCCTGCACGTGAACGAAAAGATCGTAGAGAAGACCGTGCGGGAGTATCTGCCCTTCATTGCCACGGAAAATCTGATGATGGAGGGCGTCAAGAACGGCGGCGACCGTCAGCAGCTCCATGAGATCATCCGCACCTGCTCCATGGACGCCACGGCCAAGATGAAAAACGGCGAACGCTGGGATCTTCTGGCCGATCTGGCCGACCATCCGGAATTCGGCATGACGAAGCAGGAGATGGAAGCCGTTCTCGACCCCATGCTGTACACCGGCCGGTGCGCGGAACAAGTGGAAAGCTATGTGAAAAAGGTAGCCCCTCTGATCGCCGGTATCGACAGCGAACAGGCGGAGATCAATATTTAACCGGCGGGCAGGGAAGGAGAGAGCACTGTATGCAAGAAAAAATCCTGATTCTGGACTTTGGCGGACAGTACAATCAGCTGATCGCGCGGCGGGTGCGGGAGCAGAACGTCTACTGCGAGATCAAGCCCTACACCACGACCCTGGACGAGATTCGCGCCTTTGCGCCCATGGGCATCATTTTCACCGGCGGCCCCAACAGCGTGTATCTGGAGGAATCTCCCCACGTTGACCCGGAAGTGTTCCGGCTGGGGGTTCCCATTCTCGGCATTTGCTACGGCTGCCAGCTGATGGCGCATACGCTGGGCGGTCAGGTCACTGCCGCGCAGGAGGATACCGCCCGGGAGTACGGCAAGACCGTCACCTATTACGATACCGGCTGCAAGCTGTTCAAGGGCATCCCGGAGCAGTCCATTTCGTGGATGAGCCACGGCGACTACATGGCGAAGGTTCCGGATGGCTTTGCGCTGGTCGCCCATACTGACGCCTGCCCCAACGCCGCCATTGCCGACAAGAGCCGGGGCTTCTACGGTGTTCAGTTCCACCCGGAGGTGAATCACACCCAGTTCGGCAGCCAGATGCTGCGCAACTTCCTTTACGAAATCTGCGGTGCCAAGGGCACCTGGACGATGGGGGATTTCTGCAAAAATACCGTGGCACAGCTCCGGGACACCATCGGCCCCAAGGGCCGCGTGCTGCTGGCGCTGTCCGGCGGCGTGGATTCCTCCGTTCTGGCGGCGCTGCTGGCCGAAGCGGTAGGGGATCGTCTGACCGCCGTCTTTGTCGATCACGGCTGTATGCGCAAAAATGAGGGCGACGAGGTAGAAGCCGCCTTTGCCAAGTGGAACATTCACTTTGTCCGGGTGGACGCGGAGAAGCGCTTCCTGGACAAGCTCAAGGGCGTGGAAGACCCCCAGCGCAAGCGTCAGATCATTGGCGCGGAGTTCGGATATGTATTTCTGGATGAAGCCGTGAAATTCGGCATCACCAAAGAGGACTTTTTCGCTCAGGGCACCATCTATCCCGACGTCATCGAGTCCGGCGCGGGGGATGCCGACGTCATCAAGAGCCACCACAACAAGCTCCTGCCCAGAGAGGTCATTGAGCAGTTCAAGGCCGTTCTGGAGCCGCTGGATCATCTTTTCAAGGACGAAATTCGGCTGCTGGGCAAAGAATTGGGGCTTCCTGATTATCTTGTCCACCGTCAGCCCTTCCCGGGCCCCGGCCTTGCCATTCGTATCCTCGGCGACGTGACGAAAGAAAAGCTGGACATTCTCCGGGAGGCGGACTTCATCTTCCGGGAGGAGATCGCCAAGGCCGACCTTGGAGACATTTGCAGCCAGTATTTCGCAGTCCTTACCAATGCCAGAAGCGTCGGTGTCATGGGCGACGGCCGCACCTACGAAAACGTTCTTGCCCTTCGCAGCGTCACGACCAGCGACTTCATGACGGCGGAGTGGACGCGGATTCCCTATGAGGTGCTTGACCGCGCCTCGGTACGAATTGTCAACGAAGTGCCCCATATCAACCGCATTGTGTATGACATTACAAGTAAGCCCCCGGCGACGGTGGAATGGGAGTAAAAAAGCCGCTGTAGGAAGATACAACAAGGAGGTCTATTATGTGTGGAATCGTAGGATTTACAGGCACGCAGAACGCCGCGCCGGTACTGCTTGACGGACTTTCAAAGCTGGAATACCGGGGCTATGATTCCGCCGGAATTGCTGTGGTGCAGGGGAACCAAATCGCCATCAGCAAGGTCACGGGACGCATTCAGAACCTCCGGGAAAAGACGGACGACGGGCGGCTGGTTCCCGGTACCACCGGAATCGGCCACACCCGCTGGGCGACTCACGGCGCGCCCAACGATATAAACGCCCATCCCCATGCCAGCAATGACGGAAAATTCGCCGTCGTTCACAACGGCATTATCGAAAACTACATGGAGCTTCGGGAAGAACTGCTCCGGAAGGGCTATCGTTTCGAGAGCGAGACGGACACCGAGGTCATCGTCCATCTGATTGAAATGTACTATGCCGGCGATTTCCGGAAAGCCGTCATGAAAGCTTCTTCCCGGCTGGTTGGCTCCTACGCTCTGGGAATTGTCTGCACGGACGCGCCGGATACAGTTCTCGCCGTCCGGGAGGCAAGCCCTTTGATTCTCGGCGTGGGCATCGGAGAGAATTTCTTTGCCTCCGACGTCACCGCGCTGGTGGCGCACACCCGGAACGTCATCTATCTGGAGGACGGCGAGCTTGCGGAGCTGACGCCCGACTCCATTCAGGTCTACGATTGCTCAGGCCACCCCATCACCAAGAAGGCCAGCCGCATCACATGGGACATCCAAGCGGCGGAAAAGGGCGGCTACGACCACTTCATGCTCAAGGAGATCATGGAGCAGCCCCGGGCGGTGGAAGCGACCATCACCCCCAGAATCCGGAATGGGGAGATCGTTCTGGACGACCTGAACATCGATCTTTCCCAAATCCATAAAATCGTCATTACGGCCTGCGGCTCGGCCTATTATGCCGGGTGCGCGGGGAAATATACCATCGAGAAGCTGTGCCGTATCCCCGTGACTACGGAGCTGGCAAGTGAGCTTCGCTACGCAGACCCCCTGATTGACGGGCATACGCTGCTCATCGTCCTGTCCCAGTCCGGCGAGACGGCGGATACCATTGCCGCCATGAAGGAATGCCAGCGCCGGGGTGCGAAGGCGCTTGCCATTGTGAACGTGGTGGGCAGTACCATTGCGAAAATCGCCGACTACACCCTGTACACATGGGCAGGCCCGGAGATTGCCGTGGCCACCACCAAGGGCTACACCACCCAGCTGACGGTGCTGTATCTGTTTGCCCTGTACGCGGCCAAATCTCTGGGGGCTGTCGAGGGGAAGGAGTACAAGCGGCTGCTCACGGCGCTGCGCTGCCTGCCCAAGCAGATGCAGGCGGCGCTGGACATGAACCCTGCCATTCCTGCTCTGGCAAAGAAATACCACGGCAGCCCCTCCATGTTCTTCATCGGAAGAAACACCGACTACGCCGTCGCTCTGGAAGGGGCGTTGAAGATGAAGGAGATTTCCTACATCCACGCGGAATCCTACGCGGCGGGCGAGTTGAAACACGGCACCATCGCCCTGATTTACGAGGGGCAGCCGGTGATCGCCCTGTGCTGCAACGACGCGGTCATGGAGAAGACCATGAGCAACATCGTGGAGGTCAAGGCGCGGGGCGCGGAGGTGCTCGCGGTGGCCTTCAAGGGGAACGGGAAGATCGTTTCTCTGGCCGACGACATGATCTTTGTGCCGAAAATCGACCCGCTGCTGTGCGCGGTGGCCGAAATCGTCCCGTTACAGCTGCTGGCCTATTACGTGGCCAAGGAAAACGGCTGTGATATCGATAAACCGAAAAACCTGGCAAAATCCGTTACAGTAGAGTAAAGGAGAGATCACCAATGACGAAATACATCTTTGTGACCGGCGGCGTGGTTTCCGGTCTGGGCAAGGGCATCACCGCGGCGTCTCTTGGCCGTCTTCTCAAGGCGCGGGGACTGAAGGTCGCCGCCCAGAAGCTGGACCCCTACATCAACGTTGACCCCGGCACCATGAGCCCCTACCAGCACGGCGAGGTCTACGTCACCGAGGACGGCGCGGAGACCGACCTGGATTTGGGTCACTATGAGCGCTTCATCGACGAAGACCTGAACAAGTTCTCCAACCTGACCACCGGAAAGGTGTACTGGAACGTGCTGAACAAGGAACGCCGGGGCGAGTATCTGGGTTCCACGGTTCAGGTTATTCCCCACGTGACAAACGAGATCAAAGAGTTCGTCTACAGCGTCGGCCGGAAGACCGACGCGGATGTGGTCATCACCGAAATCGGCGGCACCATCGGTGATATCGAGTCCCAGCCCTTCCTGGAGGCGGTGCGCCAGATCGCGCTGGAGGTAGGGAAGGAGAACAGCCTGTTCATCCACGTGACGCTGGTGCCGTTCCTCCGTGGCTCCGACGAGCATAAGTCCAAGCCCACCCAGCACTCTGTCAAGGAATTGCAGGGCATGGGCGTCAAACCGGATATCATCGTTCTGCGCTGCGATGAGCCGCTGGAATCCTCCATTTTCCAGAAGATCAGTATGTTCTGCAACGTCAAGCCGGACTGCGTCATTGAGAATATCACCCTGCCTGTGCTGTATGAAGCCCCGCTGATGCTGGAAAAGTCCAATCTGTCCGGCATTGTCTGCCGGGAGCTGGGTCTGGAAACGCCCAAGCCTGAACTGACGGAATGGATTCAGATGGTGGAGAAAATCAGAAACAGCAGCAAGCACGTCACCATCGGCCTGGTTGGCAAGTACGTTCAGCTCCACGACGCTTACCTCTCCGTGGCGGAAGCTCTGCGCCATGCGGGCTACGCGCTGGACGCCGTGGTGGACATCCAGTGGATCGATTCGGAGACGCTGACGGAGGAAACCGTCAATGAGAAGCTGTCCCATCTGGACGGCATCATCGTTCCCGGCGGCTTTGGCGGCCGGGGCATTGAGGGCATGATCCTTGCGGCGAAGTACGCCCGGGAGAAGAAGGTGCCTTATTTCGGCATCTGCCTTGGTATGCAGATCGCCGTCATTGAGTACGCCCGGAATGTTGCCGGTCTGGCGGACGCCAATTCCGGCGAATTTGACCCGGTGAGCGAGCATAAGGTCATCGACTTCATGCCCGGACAGAGCGACGAGGTGGACAAGGGCGGCACGCTGCGCCTTGGCGCTTACCCCTGCGTCATCACCCCGGATACGACCATGGCGCGGTGCTACGGCGCGGGTCTTATCCACGAGCGTCACCGCCACCGCTACGAATTCAACAACGATTTCCGGGACGTTCTGCAAAAGGCCGGACTTACCTTAAGCGGTACCTCCCCGGACGGGCGTCTGGTGGAGACTGTGGAGCTGACCGACCGGCCTTTCCACGTGGGCGTGCAGTACCATCCGGAATTCAAGAGCCGTCCCAACAAGCCCCATCCGCTGTTCCTGGGCTTTGTCAAGGCCAGCCTGGGGGAATAACCATGAGTATCCACGAAGAATGCGGCGTGTTCGGCGTTTACAGCCAGCGTCAGGAGGATGTAGCGAGCCTTGCCTACTACGGGCTGTATTCCTTACAGCACCGTGGGCAGGAGGGCTGCGGCATTGTCGTCAATGACGACGGTGTTTTTGACGGCCACAAGGGTCTGGGGCTGGTCAGTGAGGTGTTCACGGGCAGCGTCATGAAGCAGTTCCCCACGGGGAAAATGGCGGTTGCCCACGCCCGCTACGGCACCACCGGCGGCTCCAATCTGGCAAACTGCCAGCCCATTCAGGTCAACCACTTAAAAGGCAAGCTGGCGCTTGCCCATAACGGCAATTTGAGCAACGCGCTTCAGCTCCGCCGGGAGCTGGAGCTTTCCGGCGCCATTTTCCATACTACCTCCGACACGGAGACCATCGCCTATGTGATCACACGGGAGCGGATCACCGCTCCCTCCATTCAGGCGGCGGTCAGCCGCGCGGTGGACAGGCTGGAGGGCGCTTTTTCTCTGGTCATGATGTCCTCTACCAAGCTCATTGCGGTGCGCGACCCCCACGGATTCCGCCCGCTGTGCTATGGAAAAATGAAGGACGGGACGTATATCGTCGCATCGGAGAGCTGTGCCCTTCACGCTGTCGGCGCGGAATTCCAGCGGGACATTCTGCCGGGAGAAATCCTGACCTTTGACTGCGACGGCATCCACTCCGACACCAGCCACTGCGGCACTGCGCCCAAAAAGATGTGCATTTTTGAATATATCTACTTTGCCCGGCCGGATTCCGTCATCGACGGTGTCAGCGTTCATGATGCCCGGGTCAGGGCAGGGGAGATCCTCGCGAAGACCCATCCGGTGGACGCGGACATTGTCATCGGCGTGCCGGATTCCGGTCTGGACGCCGCCATGGGCTATGCCCGGGAATCGGGGATTCCCTACGGCATCGGCCTGATCAAAAACAAATATATCGGCAGGACCTTCATCGCCCCCGGGCAGGATCACCGGGTAGATCAGGTCAAGATCAAGCTCAGCCCCGTGGAAAGCGAAGTCCGGGGCAAGCGGGTGGTGATGGTGGACGATTCCATCGTCCGGGGCACGACCTCCGGGCGCATTGTGCAGCTTCTGCGGGACGCGGGGGCAAAGGAAATTCACATGCGCATCTCCGCGCCGCCGTTCCTACACCCCTGCTACTACGGCACGGACATCGACTCCCGGGAGCATCTGATTGCCTGCCACCATACCGTGGCCGAAATCGGGGAGATCATCGGCGTGGACAGCCTGGGCTATTTGCCCCTGGAAAATCTTCGTGACCTGTGCGGCAGCGAAGAATATTGCAGCGCCTGCTTTGACGGCGACTATCCCACGTCGATTCCCGAGGACACCCGGAAAGACCAGTTTGAGCAGAAGCTTTCCCAGAGAAAGGCCGGTGAAAAGCCATGAATCGGATTTTTGACAGAAAAATCATATTGGAGGACGGCACCGAATTTTACGGTTACGGCTTCGGCGCCAAACGGGACGCGCTGGTGGAGCTGGTGTTCAACACCTCCATGGTGGGCTATCAGGAAATTCTCTCGGACCCTTCCTACACCGCGCAGGCCGTGGTCATGACCTACCCCCTGATCGGCAATTACGGCATGTGCAATGAAGACTACGAGACGGACATACCCACCATCAGCGGTCTGGTCGTCCGGGAATTCAACAGCGAGCCTTCCAATTTCCGCGCCGCGCGGACACTGGAAGACGTGATGATCCAGTATGACATTGTGGGCATCGCCGGGGTGGACACCCGCCGCCTCGCCCGCCACATCCGGGATGAGGGCACTTGCAAGGCGCTGATCGTGGACGCGCAGACCCCCAGCATCGCCTGCCTTGCGAAAATGCGCTCCACCGCTCTGCCCACCAATCAGGTTTCCGTGGTGAGTACGAAATCCCCGTGGATATCCGCCTGTGCAAATCCAAAGCACCGCGTTGTGGCCGTTGACTGCGGCATCAAGCACAACATCATCCGCAGTCTGAACGCCCGGGGGTGTGAAGTGACCATCGTTCCGTGGACGGTTACCGTCGAGGAAGTGATGGCCATGCACCCGGATGGCCTGTTCATCTCCAACGGCCCCGGCAATCCGGAGGACGCAAAGCCGGTGATCGCCCTTGTCCGTGCCCTTCGAGGCAAGCTGCCGATTTTCGGCATCTGTCTTGGACATCAGATCATCGCCCTTGCCTACGGTGCGTCCACTTACAAGCTGAAATTCGGCCACCGGGGCGGAAATCACCCTGTCAAAAATCTCCAGACGGGGAAGGTGGAGATCACCTCCCAGAACCATTCCTACGCGGTAAAGGCGGATTCTCTGGCGGGAACCGGCCTGACCGTGACCCATGTCAACCTGCTGGACGGCACGGTGGAGGGGCAGAAGTGCGCCGCCGACCGGATATTCAGCGTCCAGTACCATCCGGAAAGCGCCCCCGGCCCGCAGGACAGCGCCTACCTGTTCGATGAATTCATCGCCATGATGGAGGGAAAGTAACATGCCGAAACGTACCGATTTGAAGAAAATTCTGGTCATTGGCTCCGGCCCCATCGTCATCGGTCAGGCGGCGGAATTTGACTATGCCGGCACGCAGGCATGCCTCGCCCTGAAAGAAGAGGGCTATGAGGTCATTCTGTGCAACAGCAACCCCGCGACCATCATGACCGACCCCGCCATCGCGGACAAGGTTTACATGGAGCCGCTGACGCTGGAATATATCGCCCGTATCGTCCGCTTTGAGCGGCCGGACGCCATCATCCCCGGCATCGGCGGCCAGACGGGACTGAATCTTGCCATGCAGCTGGAAAAGAAGGGCATTCTGAAGGAATGCCACGTGCAGCTGCTGGGAACGCCCAGCGAATCTATTGAGCAGGCAGAGGATCGGGAACTGTTCAAGGAGCTTTGCGAGCGTCTTGGCGAGCCGGTGCTTCCTTCTCAGATCGCCAATACCATGGAGGAAGGTCTTGCCGCGGCGGAAACCATCGGCTATCCCGTGGTGCTTCGCCCTGCCTTTACTCTGGGCGGTACCGGCGGCGGATTTGCCGATAACGAGGACGAATTCCGGGAGATCATGAAAAACGCTCTGGTGCTGTCGCCCGTCCATCAGGTTCTGGTGGAGAAGAGCATCAAGGGCTTCAAGGAAATCGAATACGAGGTCATGCGGGACGCCAACGGCACCGCCATTGCCATCTGCAACATGGAAAACCTCGACCCCGTGGGCATCCACACCGGCGACTCCATCGTGGTCTGCCCGTCGCAAACGCTGACCAACAAGGAGTATCATATGCTCCGGGATTCCGCCCTGCGCCTGATTCGCGCGCTGAAAATTCAGGGCGGCTGCAACGTCCAGTTCGCGCTGGACCCCAAATCCTTCCAGTATTACCTCATCGAGGTCAATCCCAGAGTGTCCCGTTCCTCCGCACTTGCCTCCAAGGCTTCCGGCTATCCAATCGCCCGGGTCTCCGCGAAGATCTGCGTTGGCATGACGCTGGACGAAATTCGTCTGGCCAACACCTGCGCGGCCTTCGAGCCGGCGCTGGACTATGTGGTCACCAAAATGCCCCGGTTCCCCTTCGACAAATTCTCCGACGCCAACAACCGTCTCGGCACTCAGATGAAGGCCACGGGCGAAACCATGAGCGTCGGCCGCACCTTTGAAGAGAGTCTGCTCAAGGGCATCCGCTCTCTGGAGATTGGCGTGTACCACCTGCACATGCCAAAATTCGACAGCTGGGGCAGGGAAGACCTGCTGGACTATATCAAAATCGGCACCGACGACCGCATCTACGCCATCGCCCAGCTGCTTCGCATGGGCGTGAGCGTGGAAGAAATTGTAGAGAAAAGCACCATCGACGCCTTTTTCATCCGCAAGCTGCAAAACATTACTGCCATGGAGCAGGAGCTTTCCGGCGCGGTCATGGACAGCAGCGTGTATTATCAGGCGAAGAAGATGGGCTTCTCCGACCGGGCGGTGGCGCAGATCTGGAACGTCCCGGAGCGGAAGGTGTTCGCCCTGCGCCAGAGCAGCAATATTCGCCCGGTGTACAAGATGATCGACTCCTGCGCAGGAGAATTCGACAGCTATATCCCGTATTTTTACTCCACCTACGAGACGGAAAACGAGTCCGTCGTCTCCGGCAAGAAGAAGGTCATCGTCCTTGGCTCCGGCCCCATCCGCATCGGCCAGGGCGTGGAATTCGACTATTCCACCGTCCACGCCATCCAGACAATTAAAAACGCGGGCTATGAGGCCATCATTATCAACAACAACCCGGAAACGGTTTCCACGGATTACACCACCTCCGACAAGCTGTACTTCGAGCCGCTGACGGTGGAAGACGTAATGAACGTGGTGGAGCAGGAGAAGCCCGAGGGCGTCATTGCCTCTCTGGGCGGCCAGACGGCTATCAATCTGGCGCAGCCCCTGACGGATTTGGGCGTGAACATCATCGGCACCGACTGCGCCGCCATCGAAAAGGCGGAAAACCGGGATGCCTTTGAAAAGCTTCTCATTTCTCTGAACATCCCCCAGCCCAAGGGAAAGGCCGTCACCCGCATTGAGGACGGCGTCGCCGCTGCCCGGGAGATCGGCTATCCCGTTCTGGTGCGCCCCAGCTTCGTGCTGGGCGGACGGGCAATGCAGATCGTCGCCAACGAGGAGCAGCTGCGGCATTACCTCCACACCGCCGTGGAGATCGACGCGGACAAGCCTGTGCTGGTGGATAAGTATATCCGTGGCAAAGAGGTGGAGATCGACGCCATCTGCGACGGGACGGACGTGTTCGTCCCCGGCATCATGGAGCTGGTGGAGCGCACCGGCGTTCACTCCGGCGACTCCATCTCCGTGTACCCGTCCTTCTCCATTTCCAATAAGGTCAAGGGCATTATTTTGCAGTACGCGAAGAAGCTGGGGCCTGCCATCGGCATCAAGGGACTGTACAATATCCAGTTCATCGTCGATCCGGAGGATCATGTGTATATCATCGAGGTCAACCCCCGTTCCTCCCGTACCGTGCCGTTCCTGAGTAAGGCCACGGGCTATCCTCTGGCGGACATTGCCACGTTGGTGGCGCTGGGTCAGAGCCTGAAGGAGCAGGGCATCGACATGCTGTACCCCGACGAGCAGAAGCGGTACTATGCCAAAGCTCCGGCCTTCTCCTTCTCCAAGCTGCGGGGGCTGGATGCCTACCTGTCTCCGGAGATGAAATCCACCGGCGAGGCCATCGGCTACGACAACAACCTGACCCACGCGCTTTACAAGGCGATGCAGGCGTCGGGCATGAAGCTGGAAAATTACGGCACTGTATTCGTGACCATCTCCGACGAGGACAAGGAGGAAGCGTTGCCCCTGATCCGCCGGTTTTACCAGCTGGGCTTCAACATTGAGGCCACCGTGGGCACCGCGGTTTTCCTGCGCCAGCACGGCATCAGGACCCGCGTCCGGGCGAAGGTGGACGACGGCTCCGACGAAATTCTCAATTCCATCCGTCAGGGCTACGTCACCTACGTCATCAACACCATGGACGTCCGCTGTGAGGATGTGCATTCCGGCTCCAGCCAGATCCGCCGCTGCGCAGTGGAAAACGGCGTCACCATGCTGACGGCGCTGGACACGGTGCGGGTGCTGCTGGACGTGCTGGAGGAGATCACCCTCGGCATTTCCACCATTGACGCCTGATTCTTTTCCATTTGGAGCCGCCCGACAAGGGCGGCTCCTTTTGTATGCGAAAAATGTCAAGGAAAATATTTCACAAAAGTTTACATAATTCTTGTCCATTTTTCCAAATTGCGGCGGGCGGCGGGGTAGGGTATAATAGCGGCACAAGAGAAGGATGGAGGAAACGCATGAAACGGTGGATACCCATTGGGGTGGTTTTGGTGCTGGTGATTCTGGCTTTTGGTCTGTGCGCCACGGCCTGGAATCCGGGGGAGTTTTCGGGGGACTGGTACTGCGCAGAAACCGGGGAGCTGTTCCGGTTTCAGGACGGGCTGGTCAGCTGCGAACAGCATAATCTGCTCACCGGCACCATTGATGCCATGTGCGGCGCATACTGCTTTGACCGGGATTCCGTGACGGTTTTCTCTCTGGGGGTAGCCGGGCTGGAAAATCCGCGGCAGCTGTACCTCATACACGGCACCGACGGCGACCGCCTGTGCGGGTCGAAAGACGGTTCCGGAGAAACATATTTTTACCGCAGTCAGCAAGCGGCGCTGGCAAGTTGATGAATCCCCTTTGCCTCAAATAAACGAGGCAGAGGGGATTTTCTCAGCTGAAGGGATACTCGGAAAACGGCTTCATGTTCAGTTCGATGGGGTGATATTGAGCGATGTAAGACCGGGCGGTTTCTTCGGAGCAGTTGCTCGACTGGGGATTCTCGCCTTCGACCGCGCGAACCCAGTATTTTTGAATACGATCCTGATAAATCATTTCGATCAATTCCAGCTCTGTACCTTTCATGCGGTAAAATTCGTAGCGTGTCCCGTCCTCTTCACCATACATCAGAATGCCGCCTTCGCAGACATCGGTCATACCGTGCGGCTCTTGAACAATTACCAGTTCTCCGTCCACGATGGTATGCACGGAAAGGACGTATACCGGCTCTGTGCTTCCTGCCTGTGTCGTCCATGTATCCCTGGCGATCAGCTCCTGTATCCCGTCGCCGTTCAAGTCCATCAGCGTGTAGGCAAATTTCCCAGAATCCTCATACCATTCCAGCGCCTCGGCAATGTATATGGCATATGGGTCTGTCCATGGGATGGGCTTCACCGGCTCGCCATAGCGCTTCATCTGCTGCCGCTCGGGCTGGGTTTCCAGCGGAACATAGGACGCAATGATCGCCTGCGCCTGCTGCTCTGTGATCTCCGTCCGCTCCTTTGCTCTCGGGTCTGCCGGAGGGAGAACGGGCAGGGAATACCAGATACCTTCCTCCCGTTCCAGCCCTTCCAGATACGTTAGCCCATCTGCTTCCGCCCGGAAATAATACCGTACTTCATAATCATAAACCCTCATTTTCAGGATATCATCGTCCTTCAGTTCCAGAACATGGTCTTCACAAACCGTAAATCTGAACAGTCCGGCGAGGTTTCCGAAATCCGCGTATTGATAAGACTTGCCATCCCGCATGGACAAAATCCCCCAAAGAGACACCTTTCCGCCGGGTAAAAGCTCCATTACGCCGTCCCCATTCAAGTCACACAGGGAGTAAAACAGGCCGTCCCGTGTGCGGGTGCCATGTTCCGCCGCTCTATCCAGCTCTTGTTGAATATACTGCTCATAGCCCTTGGTGTACAGATTTTCGTCGGCTGCCGCGCGCTCTGCCTCGTAGGCCGCCTGAGCTGCCTCCATAAGTGCATCCACCTTGGTCATGTCTGCCGGGTGGGGCTGGATGGAAAAGTCAAACTGTTCCGAGATCTGTTCCAGCGCACTCTGCGTCATCTGCACCTTGTTTCCGCCGTCCCATTTTGACGAAGCAAATGACACGGTGACAAGAGCGTCCTGAAGGTCGGTAATGATCCGCGCCTGCTCGTCATTCATCACAAGCAGCACCGTCCTGCCGTCGCTGCGGGTGTAGTTCCACTGGGTGCAGTTTTCCAGGTCGGCAACCTCGTAGTACACAGGGTCAAAATATTCCTTCACGGAATAATAATATTCCGCAAGGTTGTCCTCATATGGCCACTGGTCGGTGTCCGGCTGGAACAGAAGCGCGATATTGAAGGTTCCCTCCGGGTAAAAATAGCCGGCCAAGTATTCCACATCTCCATGGAACACGCCGTCAATGCCCAGTGAGGAAAACAGCACGCTGGATTCATAGGATTGACAGCCAACATCCGGCGACAGCAGCTTCAGATCGTATTTTTGAACGATCTCGTCCAGCTTGTTCACCATTTCCCAGCTGTAGCATCCATAAGGGATATAATATGGGTTGGGGATTCCCAGCTCATTGTTGTCGTTGGCCGTCACAATGGCGCCATCCGGGTCATAGTCCCGGCAAAAGCTGTTCCATTCCGCCAGCGCCTCCTGATTGGCGCCTTGCAGCGTGATCTGGGTTCGCGGGGCGAGGGTCGGCAAGGAAATGACGTCCCCGTTTTCGTCGTAGACGGTGGGCGTGGTGGGGCGGTACTCGGCCACCTTCAAGTCCTGAAGCCGCAGCACATACGCCACCGTGCAGCCCACAAGCAGCAGCATCAGCCCGATCACGGCGGCCACCAGCCAGAGCCGGGGCAGGGGCTTCGCGCCCGCCGTGCCGTCTCTGTATTTCTGGGTTTCCCAGAGGTATGTACCCTTGGCGTCGCCGATCATATCCAGTATTTCGTTGGCGTTCACAGCAATTCCTCCTTTTCCAGCGCCTGTCTGAGCCTACCTCGGGTGCGGCGGAGCATGGAGGTGACCTTGCTGACGGAGAAGCCGAAATGCTCGGCGATGTCCGCGATGGGGTCTAAGTACCAGTACCGGCTCAGGAACACCAGCCGTTCCGTTTCCGGCAGGGATTCCAGAAAGCCGTTGAAGGCCACGGCAAGCTCCTTGCGATCCATGGCCTTTTCCAGACTGTCCTGAGACGCGCAGTCCTCCAGCTCGTCCAGCGCCAGCGTCACCTCTCCGCCGCCCCGCTTGCAGGCGTTCCGGTAGCGCCAGCGGTCGATGGCGAGACGGCGGGTGATCTTGCCGAGAAAGGTTGCGAGAATGGAAGGGCGGCGGGGCGGCATGGCGTTCCATGCCGTGAGATAGGTGTCATTCACGCTTTCCTCGGCGTCTTCGTGGTTTGTCAGGATGTTTTTGGCAATCGAAAAGCAGTAGCCGCCGTATTTCTGCGCGGTTTCGGAAATGGCGGTTTCCGACCGCGCCCAATACAGCGCGATGATGTTCTGATCGTCCAAAGCAAGCACCTCCTTGTGTCTGTTTGAAGCGCCCTTCACTTATCATCACGGAAAAAGAAGGAAAATCTTGCGCGCCGGGAAGAAATTTTTTTGAAAAATCGCAAGGAGCATTTCCGCTGGTTTTCATTCGCCGTTTTTGGGAGGCTGAATTACGGCGAATGTATCCACAAAATTTTCTGCCGTCTTTTGGATATTGTACCACAGCTGAAATTCAAAGACAAGCTTCCCCCCGCAGCGCCGCGCAATACTTTTCCAGCGCGGCCGCCGCGACCGCGCCATCCGACGCGGCGGTTATGACCTGCCGCAGGGGCTTGACGCAGATGTCGCCCGCCGCGTAAAGCCCCTCAACGGAGGTTTTCTGGTTTTCGTCAGTGATAATATAGCCCCGCGCATCCTGCTCGGCAATGCCGGAAACCAGAGCTGTGTCCGGGGCGTACCCGGCAAAGACAAACACGCCGATGGTCTCGCCGTCCGGACTCTGGTAGTCGGTGATCTCGCCGGTGGCGGTATTCTGGTATTGGATACGCCGCAGGCCGTCATCGCCGGAAACCTCCTGCACGACGGTATTGAAAAGAACGGTGATTTTCTCGTGGGTTCTGGCCTTGTCCGCCACGGAGGCGGGGCAGGCAAAGTCATTTTTCCGTATCAGAATGGTCACATGTCGGGCAAATTTCGTCAGAAAAACGCTTTCCTCCGCCGCCGTAAAACCGCCGCCGATCACGAAAACGTCCTTATTCCGGAAAAAAGCGCCGTCGCAGGTGGCGCAGTAGGAAACGCCGCATCCCCTGAATTCCTCCTCACCCCGGAAGCCCGCCATTTTCGGCTGCGCACCGGTAGCAAGAAGTACGCCCAGACAGCGAAAATCCCCCACAGAGGTTTTCACGGTCTTCTCTGCATCGAAAAGGGACAGCTCCCGCGCCTCCGCGATCAGAAATTCCGCGCCGAAAGACTCTGCCTGATGGCGCATGGTCTCGGTAAGCTCCATTCCGCTGGTCGTCAGGACACCGGGGTAATTTACTACCTCGTCGGTAATGGCGATCTGCCCACCGTATCCCCGTTTCTCTACCACAAGCGTCCGACAGCCCGCCCGGGCAAGGTACAGCGCCGCCGTCAGCCCCGCCGGGCCGCCGCCTATGACGATGACATCGTAAAGCTTTTCATTCATCATGGGAAATTTCTCTCTTTCGTAGATATTCAGAACTTCCATAGTGTCAGTGTGCGCTATCCGGCCAAAATCATACAAAGCAGAAAGGGGAACGGCAAGCGCCGCTCCCCAAGTATTTACATGTCCAGTGCCGGATTCATAAAGTACACATTCTTCTGATCCAGCTTTTCCCGAAGCAGCTGCACCGCCTCGCCGAAGCGCTGGAAATGCACGACCTCCCGTTCCCGCAGAAACTTAATGACATCGTTCACATCCGGATCGTCGGAAAGCCGCAGAATATTGTCATAGGTCACCCGCGCTTTCTGTTCCGCTGCCATGTCCTCCACAAGGTCGGCCATGGGGTCGCCTTTCACCGCCATGGACGCGGCGTTCCACGGAGATCCGGAAGCGGCGGTAGGGTAGACCCCCGCAGTGTGGTCCACAAAATAGGGCGCAAACGCCGAATCCTTCATCTGAGAATCCTTCAGATTCCGCGTCAACTGGTGGACGATCGCGCCGATCATTTCCAAATGCCCCAGTTCTTCCGTTCCGATATCTGTCAGCAGCCCTTTCAGCTCATCAAAGGGCATGGCATAGCGCTGGGACAGATACCGCAGGGACGCCCCCAATTCGCCGTCGGGGCCGCCGTACTGGGAAATGATGATGGCGGCAAGCCGGGGATTCACCGCGGCAATTTTCACCGGATATTGCAGCTTCTTATCATATACAAACATGGTTACGCCTCCTTATTCGTCGTGTATTCCCACGGCCACGGGTCATCCAGCCATTGGTAGCTCTCGGATGTCTGCGGCGTGCCGTGGTTCAGGGGGCCAAACCGTTTCTGATATTCCGCCCGCACCTTTTCCAGAAGCTGCTGATAGCGGCGGTACAGCTCCAGCGCCTCCCGGTCGTCCCGATGGGTGTCCAGATACAGCGCCAGCTCCTGAACGGCAAAGGCCAGTGCCTGCATCTGCGACGAAGGCGTTTCCGGCAGCTCGTTCAGATTCACCATGCCCATGAAGGGGAGATCCAGCCCGGGGAACAGCGTTCCCCGTACCAGACCCTTCTGCGCCTCATACTGCGGTGGGTTTTCCAGCTGGAAGGGAACATAGGGATTTGCCAGCGGCGCCATGGCCGGAAGCCGCCCTTCACGGCCGTTTTCCACCTTTTTCTGGTTATCCAAAGGTCATTCCTCCTAACATTTTCGCAAGATTTGTCGCTCCGGGTCATTCTATGCGGTTTTTGCAAAAAGGTTCATGACGGCAGCGAGGATGCATAGACTTTGACGAGGTGGTGTCCATGATAAAGCGAAAACTCTGGGGGCTATTGTATATTCTGATCGTTCTGGGGACGCTGGCCGCGGCGCAGTGGGGGTGCCGCACCGTGTCCGTCATGGTCGAAGCCGCCCCGTTAAAGCGGGGAAACTGCATCATCATCGACGCGGGGCATGGCGGAGAGGACGGCGGTGCGACCTCCTGCCGGGGGGTGCTGGAAAGTACATACAATCTGGAAATTTCCCTCCGCTTAAATGACCTGTTCCACCTGCTGGGCTATGACACCCGGATGACCCGCACGACGGACACGTCCATCTACACGAAAGGGGAGACCATCGCCCAGAAAAAAATATCCGACCTGAAAGAGCGCGTGCGCATCGTCAACGAGACGGAAAACGCTCTGCTGCTGAGCATCCATCAAAACAATTTTACCGACAGCCGCTACAGCGGCGCGCAGGTGTTTTACGCCGGGACAGAGGGCAGCGCTCAACTGGCGAAACTGCTTCAGGAGAGGCTGGTCTCCACCCTGAACCCAGGCAGCAACCGAAAATGCAAGAAAAGCGACGGCGTTTATCTGATGGAACACATTGACTGCACTGGCGTGCTGATCGAGTGCGGCTTCCTGTCCAACGCGGAGGAGGAAGCCAAACTCAGCTGTGCCACGTATCAGAAAAAGCTTTGCTGTGTCATTGCGGCAACGGTCAGTCAATATCTATCGAACACTTGACCGAATAGGTTTTCGCTGATATAATAGAGAAAACAGACCAAAGGAGAAACACAATGGCGAAAACGAAAACTGTTTTTTACTGCACCAACTGCGGCAATGAGACCCCCAAGTGGATGGGACGCTGCCCCAGCTGCGGCGCGTACAATACCATGGAGGAACATGTGGAAAAGCCTGTGGCCGCCGGCAAGGCGAAATCGGCTCCCGTGGGCATGAGCCGGAAGCCCCAGCGCATCCGGGAAATCACCAGCGACGGAGAAATCCGGTTTTCCACCGGCATGGGGGAATTGGATCGGGTTCTGGGCGGCGGCGCGGTTGCAGGCAGTCTGGTGCTGGTGGGCGGCGCTCCCGGCATCGGCAAGTCCACGCTTTTGCTGCAAATTTGCAGCAGTCTGTGCGTCGGCCGTCGGGTGCTGTACGTGTCCGGCGAGGAAAGCGAGCGGCAGCTGAAGCTTCGGGCAGAGCGTCTTGGCGTTGCGCCTGAAGAACTTTTTATTCTCTCGGAAACAAGACTTTCCGACATTGTGGACGCCGCAGAAGCGATGAACCCCGATATTCTCATCGTAGACTCCATCCAGACCCTCTATAATGAGGAAAACGAGTCCTCCCCGGGAAGCGTCTCTCAGGTGAAAGACTGCACCATGACCATGATGCAGCTGAGCAAGAGTCAGGGCATCACGGTGTTTGTGGTGGGGCATATTAACAAGGACGGCAATATCGCAGGCCCCAAGGTTCTGGAGCATATGGTGGACTGCGTCCTGTATTTCGAGGGCGACCCCAACACGTCCTACCGTCTCCTGCGGGCGGCAAAGAACCGTTTCGGCTCCACCAATGAGATCGGCGTGTTTGAAATGCTGGACGACGGCTTGGCCGAGGTGCCCAACCCGTCCCAGATGCTGCTGGAAGGACGCCCGGAGGGGGCAAGCGGAACCTGCGTGGCCTGTGTGATGGAGGGAACCCGCCCGGTATTGGCCGAAGTTCAGGCACTGGTGACCAAAACGACCTTCAATGTCCCCCGACGGGCGTCTGACGGTTTTGATTTTAACCGTGCGGTTCTGCTCATGGCCGTGACAGAAAAACGGGCCGGGATGAAGCTGAACCTGTTTGACGCATATATCAACGTGATCGGTGGATTACGGCTTGATGAGCCCGGGGCAGATCTGCCGGTGGTTTTGGCAGTGGCATCCTCTTACCGGGACGTTCCCATTGCGGACGATCTGGCAGCAATAGGGGAGGTGGGACTGACGGGAGAGATCCGCGCCGTGTCCCATTTGAATCAGCGTTTGGCGGAAATTATGCGGCTGGGCTTCAAAAAATGTATCATCCCCAAGAGCGGATCAGACAAGGCAGAGATTCCTGCCGGCCTGACGGTGTATCGCGTCAAGAATCTGCGCGAAGCCGTCGAAATTGCACTGTAATATACAGAAATACAGATTGTGCAACTGATAGTTGACATATAATTCAAGAATAAATTAGTAAATAAACGAATAAATCGTAAAAAGGCAGGGAACAAAATCCCTGCCTTTTTACGATTATGGATTTTACGAGACGACCAAGAGGGGAGGAGGGCTACAGAAAATAGCCCACCAGCAGCCCCAACAGGAAGCAGGCAATTCCAACAATGGCCAGTTCCGCCGGATTCCTGCGATACTTTGTCCGAAAAACCTTTTTGATAACTGGCTTTTCCACATACTGCACCACAGTTTTTTCTACCGGTTTTTCTACAACCTTCTCAACGACCCGCACTACAGGCTTTTCGATAACCTTTTCGACGGTTTCCACCGTCTTTAGAACTACAGGAGGCCGTCTGCCGTAGTTTCTGCGGCCAGTTGTGAGGTATTCGATGTCCGTGTCCAGCACCTCAGCCAGCCGGATCATCTTGAGTGAATCCGGGCTTGTCTGATCGTTTTCCCATTTGCTGACAGCCTGACGGGACACATCCATAGCCTGGGCAAGCTGCCCCTGGGATAGATTCTGCATTTTCCGAAGCTCGGTAATCCGTTCACCAATCGACATAATTGTATTTTCTCCACTATTACTTTGTCAATTATTGGTTGCTATCGTTATTATCTTCCATTTTATCAGAAAAGTCAAGCTTGGAAAGGGGATTGGCCTCTGCGGCAATTTTCAGCTCTGTGCTTTCAATATGGGTATAAATCTGAGTCGTGTTCAGGTTCTCATGTCCGAGGACTTCCTGAACGGTTTTGACATCCACGCCGCCGGAAAGCATCATAGTTGCCGCTGTATGGCGCAGTTTATGGGCAGAATATTGGGTAGAATCCAGTCCAGCCTGTAAAAGCGCTTTTTTCACCAGACGATGAACGGCCGTCACACTAATCCGGTTATTGTCCCGTGAACCAAACAGTGCCCGATTGTCTGTAAGCACTTTCTGATTGCGTTCCGGAAGATAGGCGTCGATCGCTTTCCGACAGGCAGAGCCAAAATAGACAAACCGTTCTTTGTTGCCCTTGCCAATGACGCGGATTCTGTCTTCATAAACGTCTGACAGGTTCAGATTCACAAGTTCGCTGCGCCGTATCCCGCAGTTGAGAAACAGCATCAAAATCGCATAATCCCTTTTTTCGTTCTGCCCGGACACCGATTTCAGCAGCGCGGCGGACTGTTCCATGGTAAGATACTTGGGGAGACTTTTGCGAAGCTTTGGATACTCCAGATCTGCCACAGGGTTCTCCTGCAGCTGCTTGGTTCGTGTGGTCAGATATTTATAGAAGGACTTAATGGACGAAAGCTTTCTGGCCCTTGCGGCAGGGGAAATTCCGTACTCCGGAGCAGCTGAATCCGGGTTAATTGCCCGGTCATTGGCCAAATAGGAAAGAAAGTCGAAAATATCCGATGTGTCGATATCCCGGATAAATTGAATGTCAATTTCCTTGATATCGATGTCATCCAGATTCGTGCTCATTGGCATATCATTTCGCATGAGCTTTATGAAGCGCAAGAACATTCTCAAATCCAGATAGTACTCCGAAATTGTCAGCGGCGACTGACCCTTGATATTTTCGTGGTAGATCAAAAACTCCCGCAGTACCTGGGGACAATCATGGTATCGCTGCATAAGGACCTCCTGTAAACTTGATTGATGCCATCATTATAGCATACATCCGCTTTAAACGCAACAAAATTTTTATTTTGTTGCGTTCGTTTTGTACAGGCTCAGAGACAGCCCCAAAACGGTGTTTTTGCCCTTCCCCCACTTCCAACTTTTTGACACAAAATGATATCCCCCGGTCGTGGACACTTTCGCCATGACTGGGGGGGTCTTATTCGCTTTTTTCGACTTTATCAGCCTCAGCAGCAATCGCATTCATGGTCTTGGTAATGTTCTCCATGCCCAAATCATTGAATCCCTTGCACTGGAAATAGTGTTCGGTAATATCGTCGCTGTACGGGTCTACAAAGCCCTTGCCAATGATGAAGTCTGTCTCAATCTGGTACAGCTCTGCAAGACGGCAAATCGTCTCACAGGTCGGCTCGTGCTGTCCCAGCTCGTAGCCACTGTATGTGGTCTTGGCAACTCCGATAATCTCGCAAACGTCTTGCTGTGATAAACCAGCCGTTTCTCTCAGATACCCCAGCCGTTCCCCGATAATCAGTGTTCTGGTCTTGTCTGTCACAGGCATGGTCAAGTAATGCCCAAACGCCCCGGTGTTTTTCGCTTCCCGCAATGCCAGATACTTGAACCTCTTTTTCATTCGCTGCCCCTCCCCTTTTCAGTTCAGTATATCATCTTTCCCCCACAAATTCAAGCAAATCGTACTAAAGTTCACGATTTTACCAGAGGAATACCGCTCCGTCTTTGTGCAAATCCGAAAATCTAAGACTTAAATGTAGAAAACTATTGAAATACTAAAATCTCGGATTTATACTTGTACTAGTTCCTCGTAGTTGCCCTCTCTCAGCCCCACAGCGCCCCCAGAACGGCACAACGTCCGTCAGATGCTCCCAGCCCCCGATGACAATAGCGAAGCTGGAAGCGCACGGTACACGGCTCGTCAGGGGCTTGGCACTCCCCTGCGCGTTCCTGCTGCACCTGCGAGGGTTCCCTGCACCCCTGCCCAGCTCCCGACTACCACCAGCGTCCCGGTCGGGCGACCTGCCCTCATGTCTCTGAGCGGCTGCATTCCCGCTTGACCACATATGCGCCCCCGGCGCAAACGTCCGGTACTTGCTGCACCTCGTGTTGACGCAGGGGCAGGGGCATGGGTTCCTTTCCCCTGCGGTAACGCATGGCTGCACCAGTCACGGCTTTTCGTGAGGGGCTGCACCCGACGATTCAGTGGTAGACTTTTGCAGCTTCTACGGACGCAAGCGGTCACGGGATGACCTCGGGCAACCGTGACGCTGCGCCCGGAAACGCTCTCAAAATCATCCCCGGAAAGGAGGTCATGACCCGATGGAAAACCACCCCGAAACCCCTATTTCTAACAGGGGTTTCAACGCGCAATTTTTGAGCATTGTACCCTACTCAACCCCCCTGCTTCTCGACGGCGTCATTGCCTCCGTTGATTCCCTCAGAATCAAGTTCACCTATCCAAAGTGTTATACCAATCTCGTTACACATGAGCGCCACGACACGCTTGTTTTCCTGCTCGACCGTCTCACGGATAATTCCCGGTGGCTGCTGGGACAGTACGACGTAAAAGTTGCAGAAAGCCGATTCAAAATCGGAAACTACGCCTATTCCGTCAATTTTGAACTGAGAAACGACGTGTCCTTTACGATCTTGGCCGGTCGCTATGCAACTCCCGAAAGCGCAACCGGCTACGCCTACGACAAGGTCAACCGCTATGTTTACGACGCTGTCATAGACTTTAATCCGAACAAAGTTTCCGGCACTATCCTCCGCGACACCATCGGCATTCTGTCGGCCTACGCTATCAGCTCATCCGTTCAGCGGTTCGATCTGGCGCTTGACTTCCCTATTGCCCGTGACGATCTCCAGCTTGTGCAGCGTCCCGGCTCTGGCTATCAGTGCTTCATTGACACCAAAGGCGTTAAGACGGAGTACACGGGGAAACGTCAGCAGCACAATGCAATCAAGCTCTATGACAAGGCTGCCGATCTCGGCCTAGCCGGTTTCCCCTGCACCCGCTGCGAACTGACGCTTGTTCCCGGCAAGTATGAATCCATCAAAAACGTGTTTCCGAAAATACTTCGTACCACCCCCGTGGAGCTGTCCATAGGCTTCTCAGACCTACCGTATCCGGTTCAGTCTGTGATCCTCCATCCGGATCTCTACAGCATTCTGAAAGCCACTACCAGCCCCAACACATTCCGCAAGTATGACCGGCAGATCAGGGAATACGGACAGACATACCTTGAGCTGCCAGACGATCAGGCACGGCAGATTGACAGCTACGTCCAGAAATACCTGACCACCATCAAGACAACGTATTAACTGTCCTATAAAACGGACTAAAAGGAGAATAGCATGGATAACGAAATGATTACAGTCAGAGAAATTGCAAAGTACCTTAGAATCAGTCTACCGTCCGCGTACAAGCTGATTAACACCGGGACGATTCCCCACGTAAAAGTTGGGTATCGGTACATAATTCCCCGTGAAGCCTTTCAGTTCTGGGTCAGTCAAAACACATTTGGAGGTGATGACCGTGAGTAACGCAGATTTTTGTTGCGCTGAGAATTTCCCGGTGCTGATTCCCTACCGGGATTTGGTCAAAATCGTAGAAGTGGCGAAGAATTTGGAACGCTATGAAAAGTGTCTTTCCCGGACAAACGAACAGCTTGTAGCGCTCCGGTCGCAGTACACCGAACTATGCGAAAAAGTTCGGGAAATGGATAAGCTGCTCTGACTTCCCTCCCCTTCTCCGCTCTCTGTATCCCAACGCACACAAAAACATTATTTTGTTGCGTTCGTTTTGATAAAGGATTGCTGTATGAATTCAAGTGCTTTTTCAAATGTGTTCTTATCCCCCTCTCAGTCAAGGTCAAATTCGCTGGATTTTGGTTCCTTGAAAATCGTCCCGTCTGATTTCTGGCGCAGACATTTCCTTGTGCATGACGGTAGTTTCCGGAAGCTCGGCAACTGTGATTTCCACCGGGGCATCTGGTATTTCACGCCCATAGGCTGCGATACTTCCTTCATTGGTTTCATCCGTAATAATGCTTTCCAAATTGGGACGATATTCCCTCTTTCGCACTGCCCCCCTTCCCACACATACAGCATAAAGCCCCGGAACTGCTGTGTTACAGTTCCGGGGCTGCCCTATTCATTTTCCTTAAATCAGACCTTGGCCTCGCTGTTGTGCTTGCTGGCAACGTAGCTTCTCATGGAATTGACCACGATGGTCGCGCCGAGCACGATGAGAAGTACCGCGATAATAAGCTGCAGACCGTTGGCAACGAACACCGCGCCCCAAGTCGTTTCACCGGCGGGAATGGTAACTGCTGCTGCATTCTGGATGGCACGCACCATGGCCATCAGCCGCTGCACCAGCGCCGTGAAGGTGACGCAGAGCATGATGATCAGCGGCGGGAACAGCATCTTGTTGCTGCGGCCCGTGACCTTGAGGAAAACGCACAGCGTGATGAGAACCAGCGCGGAAAGCAGCTGATTGGCCGAGCCGAACAGCGGCCAGATGTTGGAGTAGCCGATCTGCGTGAGCACATAGCCCAACACAAGCGTCAGAACCGTGGAGAAGTAGGTATTGCACAGAAGCTTGCGCCATGGCTCAGCGTGCGCCATATCGTCCACGCTGAACAGCTCCTGAAAGCTCATCCGCGCAATACGGGCAACGGCATCAAGGCTCGTCAGGGCAAGAGCGGAGACGCACATGGTCATAAAGACCGTGGCGGCGTAGGTCGGGACGCCGAACATCTGAAAGAAGCCCGCAACACCGCGGCTGAAGATCTGGAACGGGGTGCCGGCGGCGGGGGTGCCATCCGCAGCAGCGGCTGCACCGGCCACGCAGAGGGCGAGAACGGCAAGCAGGCTCTCCAGAACCATCGCGCCGTAGCCGACCTTGAGCATGTCCTTCTCGTTTTCAACGGTCTTGGAGGATGTGCCGGAGGAAACAAGGCTGTGGAAGCCGGACACCGCACCGCAGGCGACGGTGACGAACAGAATCGGGAACATGGTGCCGAGCTTTTCGTTATTGAAGCCCGTAAAGACAGGCAGATTCATCGTCGGGTGCGCAACAAACAGGCCAATGACCGCGCCTGCGATCATTCCGATGAACATGAAGGTGGTCATGTAGTCCCGGGGCTGCTTCAGAAGCCACATGGGCAGCACGGCGGCGAAGAAGATATACACAAAGGTGATGTAGCTCCATGCGGTCTTGTCGAGGACGAGGGGGCAGTTCATGCCGACGGCGAAGGAAGCGGCGATGCAGAGGATGCCGACGACGGCTTCCTTCCAGCCGGAGAGATTCAGCTTCTTCTGCACAAGACCGAAGATGACGGCGAACACCATGAACATGATGGACACCATGCCGGCAGCGCCGTTGGTCTTGGCGGTGTCGGCGAGCTGCGTCACGCCATCGGCCACGGTGTAGGCGTTGAACGTGCCCGCGACCATGTCGGCAAAGGCCGCAATGACGATCAGGCAGAACAGCCAGCAGAACAGCAGAAACAGTTTGCGTCCCAGCTTGCCGATGTATTTTTCAATGAGCATACCCATGGACTTGCCTTCGTTCTTGACGGAGGCATACAGTGCGCCAAAGTCCGTCACAGCGCCGAAGAACACGCCGCCGATCAGCACCCACAGCAGCACCGGCAGCCAGCCGAACGCGGCGGCCTGAATGGCGCCGGTGACAGGGCCTGCGCCCGCGATGGAGGAAAACTGATGGCTGAAGACCGTCCAGCCGTTGGTGGGGACGTAATCCTTGCCGTCGTTGTACTTAACGGCGGGTGTCTGCGCTTTGGGGTCGATGCCCCATTTCTTAGCCAGCCAGCGGCCATAGAGTGCATAGGCGGCGACGAGGGCGACCGCCGCGATCAGCACGATAACGAGTGTGTTCATGAGATTTCCCTTTCTTTCCTAAAAACTTTGCCATTCGCCAATGCCGGGAGCAAAAAAGAAGCCCTCGTCCTTGCCGCAGTCTCCCTGACGGGAAACTGATGCAAAGACGAAGGCTGATCCGGGGGCAGATGACCCGCCGGGAATTTCAACTTCCGCGTTACCACTTTGCTTGCCGGAAAACCGGCCTCTCAACCGCTGCCCGAAAATCGGAGAGCGTTCCCCGTTAACGGAGGGATACCGGCTGCAATTACTCGGCGCAAGCGCCTTTCACCGCGGCTGCTCACAGGGGATGGCCTGCCCGTTCCTTGCTGCCGTTTTGCACCAGCCAACGGCTCTCTGAAAGCGGTGATCCGGGGAAGTCGTGTCCTGCTCAAAGCATTTGACGAAATGTTAGACGTATAGTATCACTTTCTTTGGGATTGTCAATACGGTTTTTCTGTTTTTCGGCGATTTTGGTAAAGGGGATAAAATTTCCAGATTTTACACGTGCAGATTTAGGCAAAATACAAATGGAGAACCTAAGCGGCTGCCTGCGCATTTCCTCGCAGGCAGCCGCTCGGTTTTGCTGTTATTTTGTTGATTTGGGTTCGTTGTTCCCGCCAAACGTCCATTGGGTATTGGGATCGTTATTGATATAGTCAGGAGCAGTCCACAGCCCTGTCTCATCATCAAAATACCACCCGGTCGGATACCATTGCTTTTCCTTGAATTGCTTTTTTACCGGGTTTTTCCGGAAAATATGGCATTTTATCCTCTGTTTGGTTTGTGTCCTAGCTGGCCAAATCACATGGTAAAGCCATTTGAGCAGTCTGAAAATGGTTCTTATAATCAAAACGATAAGACCCAGGTACATCAGAAATTTGATAAAATCGTATAATACCTTGGCCTCTTCTCCCGTCAGTCCCACTTCCGCCCTCTCCCCTTCCGGCTTTGATATTTTTCATTATACGCGAAAATAAGGAATTGTCAACATTCGGAATAACAACGCGCATCCCGGCTCACTCCGCGTCCTGCATGTCCTCCCAGTCCCGAAAATTTACAAAAAAGTCTCTTTACTTTTCCTGAAAAACTCTGTAAAATATGGTCATGTATTAATCCAATCAGGAGGAATCATTATGAGCGTAAAGAGAATCGGTGTGCTGACTTCCGGCGGAGACGCGCCTGGTATGAACCCTTGTGTCCGTGCGGTCGTCCGTACTGCGCTGTATCGCGGATTGGAATGCTACGGTATCCGCCGGGGCTGGAACGGTCTCATCACCGGCGATATCGTTCGTCTGGATGAAAAGAGCGTTTCCCATACGATCAATCGGGGCGGCACCATTTTGTACACTGCCCGCAGTCAGGAATTCATGACCGAGGAAGGTCAGCGCCGGGCGGTCTCTACCTGCAAATTTCTGGGACTGGACAGCATCATCGCCATCGGCGGCGACGGCACCTTCCGGGGCGCGCAGGCGCTGAGCAAGTACGGCATCAACGTCATCGGCATTCCCGGCACCATCGACAACGATATCTCCTGTACCAATTACTGCATCGGCTTCGATACCGCCGCCAACACCGCCATTGAGTGCATCGATAAGCTGCGGGACACCATGCAGTCCCACGAGCGCTGCTCCGTCGTGGAGGTCATGGGCCGCAACGCCGGATATCTGGCCATGTACGTCGGTCTGGCCGTGGGCGCAACTGCTGTTCTGGTTCCCGAGGAGCCTATCGATTTCGAGCGGGACGTGATCGAGAAGATCCGTCAGGCGCGGTTCAACGGCTTCACCCATTACATGATCGTCGTTGCCGAGGGCGCCGGTTCTGCCGCCGATATCGCGGCCAAGATCAAGGACGCCATCGACCTCGACCCCCGCGTGACCGTTCTGGGTCACATTCAGCGCGGCGGCTCCCCCACCGGACGCGACCGCGTCAACGCCACCAAGATGGGCTATCTCGCCGTAGAGCTGCTGCTTCAGGGCAAGACCAACCGCATCGTCTGCACCCACATGGGCGATTTTACCGATGTGGATATCAGCGAGGGCTTGGCTATGAAGAAGAGCATTCAGAAGATGGAAGTGGATGTTCTGGCGGCCATGACCGGAATTTAAGCTCTGACACAATACATAAATCCGCACCCCGTTTTTGATGGGGTGCGGATTTTTCGTGGCGATTATTTGAATCCGAGCAGGCCGCCGATGCTGCCCAGCAGAACCAGCAGGTCGTCCAGCGACCACTCGTCCAGATTCTTGTACTTCGGCGTGGTGATGGCAGAACCTTTGCGGACGGTCATGGTGCTGTCGAAGCCCTTCTGGCTGTTAATACCGATCAGGGCCGCAAAATCCTTTGTCTGGATTTGGAAACCGTCCTGCGCCTGAGTGAGGTTCAGGGAAATGGGCGATTTCCCCGGAAGCGTCAGCACCATGTCCCCGGTCTTCGGCTTCCATTCGCAGGAAATAGACTGAGTGCCGAATGCGGCGGTTTCGGTGTGCGCACCGTCTGCTCCCCGTGCGCCTATCTTATAGGAAAACGCGGACTTTTCCCCGTTTTCCAGCTTTTCGACCGCAATGGACACATCGCCCTGCGCCGCGTCCAGCCCCAAATCCAGCCTGAGAGCCGCTCGGTTCTCCCCTGCCCTGCCGTCACAGCGGACGGCGACCAACGTCTTGCCATAGAGATAGAACGAAGCGTTAATGTCCCCCTGAGAAAGTCCGCCGGTGTCCATCAGATATCCAAGAAGCGTCCCCGCCTGTTCGCCGGTGGCACTGTAGTCAAAGCGAAGGCATTCCAGACTCTGGCCGTCCACCGTCAGCGTCTCCTTGTGGACGTCACTTTTCAGCACCAGCAAACCCAATATCAGCTTGTGAATGTCCTCTTCCTGCACCTCCGGAAGCTGGGGAACCTGCCGGATACGGTTCATATACACCTGCAGCTTTTCCACGGAGGAATCCAGCTTGCTGAGGGTCGCGCTGGGAATCAGCCGGGAAAGCAGCGGAAACGAGCGGACGTCTGAGGAAAACGTGTCGTAGGTGATGCCGTAATAGCCGCCCTTGAAGAGATCTTCGGAGGTGATGGCGGCGAACTCTTTGTCCAGATAGGCCGACAGATTCAGCGCCTTTCCGTCTATCCGGATCGTACCATCGGCAAGGATCTGATTGGAGGTCAGGTCTGTCTGAACCTGCATATCGTACTGAACGCCGTCTGAAACGGTCAGTGCTAAAGACGTTGTGTTCCTCCCGCTTTCATCATACCCCTTGGCAAGAATCGGGACGGGGCTTTCCGCCAGCCGCTGTTCCAGCTTGGAAAGAGCGTCATCAGCGGCGTTGGACAGCGTCATTCTGGGCGACAGATACAGAAACCAAACCAGCGCCGCCGCCAGAAGCAGAACCGCCGGAATGAGCAGAAGCAGCCATTTCTTCTTTTTCATAGGAATCACGACCTTTCGCCTACTACTATATCATGGATTGTCAACAAGAAACAAGGCCAGCCGGAACGGCTGGCCATTTTACTTCATCCATTCTGCAAGGATTTGCTCTGCATTTCGCTGCTCAAACGCCATTATAAAAGAAAACGTCTTGCTTTCTCTTTTTACCGTTGCATCTTCATCTGCCCATTCCGGCATCTGAACGATTCCGCTTCCTTCGATTCTACAGATATCTCCCTTGACATCAATGGAATGGATATCGGTTTTACGGATTCTATAAACGAATTTATCTTCCTCCCTATAAACCGCACGTTTGCTGCTGTAGGCCGCTGGCTCCTGGGGGCCTACCCTCCAAAAAGCATACTCCAAGGTATCTTCGCCCAGCAGCAATGATGCGTTTGCATAGCTGGTATACGGAAACGCACACCGATATTTTGCCGTATTCTTGACGGACAATCCACAGAAAAAAGGCACACACCCAATGCATATGGCGCTTCCAATAAAAGCCATGATTCCATCCACCGAAGTAGGATGCCTAATCAGCAGGCCTATGGTCCCGCCTAAGACTCCGACTGCAACGATGAACAGTACGGTAGCGAGAGCGATCCGTATCTTCCATTGCGGGTGGTTTCGGCAGATATCTTTTAGAATCCGTTTCCTTTCCGCAAGGTCAGGCGTCAGTGTTTTCATTCCGTTCTCCATATCTTCTCCGTCATTTCTCTCCGTAAATTCCGATTTCATACTATTTTTCGATAAAATGGTTAACACCATTTTATCCTGCGAATTCTTCGCAGGCCGCCGGTGGCAGCGAGAAATGTATGGACTTACGTTTTTTGCGGCTACGTCGCTGGCTGCTGAAGCAGCAGCCGAATAATACTATTTCTTAATAAAATGATTTCATCATTTTATTCTGCCGTTTCACGGCAGACCGCCTGGGCGGCGGTAAGAAATGTATTGACTTCGTTTTTTAGCGGCAGTGGCCGCTGGCCGCAATCCTGCGGCCTAATAAAACGCTTTTAAGCGTTTTATTAAAAACTCGTATAAAACGGTTTTAACCGTTTTATCGAAAACTAGTATCAGGCCGTTATCCATTGGAAACAGTCTGAAGGCCAGCCGCTTCGGCTGGCCTTTTACGCTTTGGGATGGCACTTTTCGTAGACGGATTTCAGCTTCTGATTGACCATGTGGGTATACATCTGAGTAGAGGAAATATCGCTGTGACCCATCAGCTCCTGCAAAGAGCCGAGGTCGGCGCCGTTTTCCAGCAGATGCACCGCGAAGCTGTGCCGCAGGGTGTGGGGCGTAATGTCCTTCTCGATGCCCGCCTTCTCCTGATAGCTCTTGAGGATTTTCCAGAAGCCCTGACGGCTCATCCGCGCGCCGCCTACGTTGACGAACAGCGCCTGCTCTCTGGGGTCGTCCACCATGAGCAGCCGGACTTCCTTTAAGTACACGCTCAGCGCCCGGAGGGCAGCGGGATACAGCGGAATGACGCGTGATTTCTTGGCGCTGGTACACTTGAGAATGCCCAGCTCCAGATTGACGTCCTCCACGTTCAGGTCGATCAGCTCCGTGACACGGATGCCGGTGGCGTACATGACTTCCAGCATGGCCTTGTCCCGCAGTCCCTTGGCATCCACACCAGAGGGCTGCGCCAGCAGAAGCTCCACTTCCTTGCCTGTGAGGATCTGTGGCAGCTTCTTCTCTCCTCTGTCCACGTGAATCTCCCCGCTGACGGGGGATTCTTCCAGAAAGCCGGTGGAAATGACATAGGCATAGAAATTTTTCAGACTTGCCAGCGTCCGGGAAATCGTAGCACCTGACTTTCCTTCCACGCGCTGATGACTCAGGTAGTCACTGATATTCAGTTGGGTGGCATCCAGAATGTCCGTATGCTCGCTTTCCTGCAGCCACTCGGTGAACTGCCGAATGTCCCGCATATAGGAGCAGACCGTGTTGGCGGATGCCTGCTTTACCTTCGTCAGGTAAGTTTCATAGGCGTGAATCAAGTCCAGCATGAATGCGCGTACCAATATGTCCTTTCTACCCGTGTATCAATCTCGCCAGAAGCGGCGAAACCAAGCGAAAATCAACGCTTCCGATCAGTGCGCATAAGCAGAGCACGTAAGCGGCCTCAAGGCCGTCAAAGCGCCTGCGCCCCGTCAGGTGCCGCAGCCAGTACAGGTACATAAGCGGCGAAGCAAGGCTTGCACTGAAAACGAGAAGCCACCGGACAAGCCATCCGGCGGAGCCGCCGCACCGCATCACGCCGAGAGAAACAAAGGAAAGCACGAACGCATCCCCAAAGCTCACGATCAGAAGCAGCCACGGCTCGGAAATATAAACCGCAAAAGCGGAAAGTAGGAAAGGAAACATGGTCACGCCCAACAGGGATACGATCGACACGGGCCGCGCTGCGGCGCCGCGCATCAGAGAATTCAGGGAATCCCCTGCCGCGAGACAGGCAGAAGTGCCGGACAGGAGTCCGGCTATCCAGCAGAATGCAAGAAACAAGAAGCAGTACTTGCGCCACCAGGCGGGCATATTCCGATGGAAAAGCTGTGCCATGAGACGGGTTACCTCCTTTGGTATGGAATCAGCAGAGGTGTACATGGCACAGGTATAACTGAACCTTTATTAAATACACTCATACTATACTCCAGAATTTACAAAAATTCAAGCTGTTTTTAGCAAAATCAGGAATTTTTGTGGATTATGACAAGATTTATGTTAACATTTTTATGTAAACCACGTAAACCAGACTGTTATTTTTCTTTACCATTTTCAACTATTTGACAACATATTGCGTAAAACTTAAGAATTACGCACTAAATATTGATTCTGCAATTTTTCCTGCATTCTACCTATGGTGGGTAAATTTTATTTACCCACCATTACCATTTGTACAGATTAACGATGGGGCACCTTAATTTTTGTTCGTTTTGCTCCCCTGCCCTGCCGCAGTCCCAGTAGTGCGGCCGCTCCGCTGCCCGCCAGAACCAGCAGCGCGGTCGTCCCTACGGCGCTGTACTGTCCACCGAAGAACAGTGCGGTCATGGACATCAGCATGGCGAAGTATATCACCCCAGACACGATGCACACCAGCATCCGCTGCCGTTTGATCCGGCCAAAGGAGATCATAGCGCCCGCGAAAGACGACACGATCAGCAGCACCATAATGCCGTAGCCGACTTTCTCCACCGGCAGCGTTTCCGCTTCCACCAACTTTGCCAGTATCGCCGTCAGAATCAGCGTCGCGGCAAGACTGCACACCGCCCCGATGGCCAGTCCGGCAGGCAAGGATGTCGCCCGGCCCGTGATCTTCTTGTTTGCAACCATTCCCCTCTCCCCTTTCGCTCAAGCATATTCGCTTCCAGAGAGGAAAAGAACCTGTCCCTTTACCATCATCGGATCAGGGGTCTACCGCCGGACAAACATTTCCCCGGCTTTGTAAAAAGCCGGGGATAAAAAACCGGGACGGGCAACGCCCATCCCGGTGCAGTTTTCAATTAAGGATGCCTTACACTTCTACGTCCACATTGGGGGTCTTGCGCTGCTGCTGCGCTTCGGTGACGGTGCGGAACTTCATCCGCGTCTCCCGAATCTCCGCCAGTGCCTTGGAGACAACCTCCTCCGTCTGACGCAGGGAATCGTCCATATAGGCGTTTCCGGCCTTGCGCAGCTGCTCGATCTTCGCCTGAGTCTGACCAACCAGCTCCTCACTGCGCTTCTTGGCCTCGACATAGATGGCCTCCTTGGTGACCATCTGCTTCGACTGCTCCTGCGCCTGACGCACGATGTTCTCCGCCTCCCGGCGTGCCTGGGAGATCAGCTCATTGCGGGATTCCACAATGGTTCTCGACTGCTTCAGCTCGGCAGGCAGCTGGGCGATGATCTCATCCAGCATATCCAGAACCTTGTCCCGTTCCAGAATGCACTTGTCGGCTGCCAGAGGCATGGACCGGGCATCCTGCACCATGTCGTACAATGCGCCAATGATGTCTTCGCTATTACGATCGCTCATGTTCATTTTCCTCCTTGAAGGGATAGTCTTCGTTGCTCAATTCGCCTCTGAAAGTCCGGAATGATCTCTGCGGGCAGGAAATCCGAAAGATCCGCGCCATAGCTGGCCAGCTCCTTCACCAGACTGGAGCTGAGGAACATATACTCGCTGGAAGCCGTCAGGAACATGGTGTCAAGCTCCGGGTTGATCTTGCGGTTGATCAGCGCCATCTGGAATTCGTTCTCAAAGTCGGATCCGGCGCGCAGTCCCTTGAGGATAACGCAGCTCCCCCGGCGGCGGGCATAGTCCGCAAGCAGCTCGGCGGAACAGTCCACCTCCACATTGGGCAGGTCGCTGGTGACCCGGCGGATCAGCTCCACCCGTTCCTCCAGCGTGAACATGGGATTTTTCCCCGCGTTGACCATGACACACACGATGAGTTTATCAAAAATATTCGCGCCACGGCGAATGATATTCAGATGACCGCTGGTGACCGGGTCAAAGCTGCCCGGATAAATCGCAACCTTCATATTGTTTCCTGACTGCCGCCGTCTTTCCGATAAAACGTCAGCAGAATCTTTCCATACTGATAATCCCGCGACCGGGTGTAGCCCGGGTAGTCCCAAGGCAATTCCTTCCCCAGCGGGCGCTCTGCTACTATTATACCACCTGAATGCAAAATGTCAATTTCGGTGATGCGATTTAAGGAATTTTCCAAAAAAACTTCCGCGTAAGGCGGGTCAAGGAAGATAATATCATATTGTTCCCGGCATTTGGAAAGATAATCCAGATAATCGCTGCGGACGACCCGTGCGTCCTTCTGAAGCCGGGTGCGTTTCAGGTTTTCCCGGATGAGTTTGCAGGCATCCTCCCGGGCGTCCACGAACACGGCGCTTTTCGCGCCCCGGCTCAGCGCTTCGATGCCCAGCTGACCGGTGCCGCCGAACAGGTCAAGCACCCTTGACCCCGGAATGTCAAATTGGATAACGCTGAACAGCGCCTCCTTCACCCGGTCAGTGGTAGGGCGGGTCAGCATACCGTCGGGAGTTTTCAGCTGAACCCCACGGGCTTTTCCTGTGATGACACGCATAGTATTCCCCCTTTTTGTGTCTTTTTTATAAATGCGGTGACTCTGTCCATGCCTGATACATGTCTATAATATAGTGTTCGATTTTGTGGTTATATTTGCTGGATTCCCAACCAACGGCCGGGTAGCCTGTCCAATATTCGTATCCCCGGAAAGGTATCAGATCGCCGCCCCCCCATTTCGTCAATAATCAAGGTCAATCAATACATCCACGTCACATTTCAAAGTTTTAATGTCAAACTGGTCGGTCAACGATTCCGGAATTACAACTCTTGACACACCCTGTTTCACAATTTGTGCAAATGTGTCCTGCTCATATACAAAACTATACAGGAAATGGTAGGAAAAGGAATTTTCAATCGAGGCATTTGTGTATTTCCTCGCACGATTGGCATGAAGCGTTTGCAGGATATTCTCCAGTGAAATGCCGGAAAGAATCGAAACAGCATACTTCCCTTTCAGAAAATACGACTGTACGCTGAATGTGTCGCGGATGTCTGCCTGCGTAAAAACCAGCACGCTGTCAGGAGGAAGAACGATTTCAGACACATGACGAAACCGGCGCGACACAATCAAATGGTCTTCAACTGTAAAACGTTCCAGATATGGCCACACGATCAGCGCGACCCATACAGCAGCGAAGCTGATAAGATAAACGGAATAGCACAAACCGCAGTCAAGGACAAAGCACGCAACTGCAAGCAGAACCATGCCGCCAATACCTGCCAGTGTAAATTTATAATCCCCTAAACGTAATTTCCCATAACGCCTATGCTCCATAATCGTTACTCCTGCGCGTTCTCGTCATGAAAATGATGATATACCGCGGCGGCGGCGTCTTTGGGGAGCAGGCGTTCCAGCTCCGGGAGTGTCGCCTGTCCGATGGCGGAGAGGGATTTGAACTGCCGCAGCAACTCCTGCTTCCGCTTTGCCCCGATGCCGGGAATGCCGTCCAGTTCGGAATACCGCAGACGCTTGCTCCTGAGCTGGCGATGGTAGGTGATGGCGAAGCGGTGGGTCTCCTCCTGAATCTGGCCGATGAGGGAGAAAATCGCCTGATTGTTGTCAATGCGGATCTCCTCCCCCTCCGGCGTCACCAGCGCACGGGTGCGGTGCCGGTCGTCCTTCACCATGCCGAACACCGGGAAGGACAGGTTCAGCTCCTGAAGCGCAGCCACGGCCACCTTCGCGTGAGTCACGCCGCCGTCGATGAGCAGCAGGTCGGGGGCTTCGTCAAAGCCCTTGTCCCCCGCCTTGTAGTGGACAAACCGCCGGGTCACGACCTGACGCATGGAGGCGTAGTCGTCCTGATCGGTCAGCCCCTCCACCTTGAAGCGCTTGTAGTCGCTTTTCTTCGGCTTTCCCTCCTGAAATACCACCATGCTGGCAACGATGTCCGTGCCGGAAATGTTGGAAATATCGAAGGATTCCATCCGTTTCGGGGCGGGAATGGCCAGCATTTTTCCAAGAAGCGTCAGCGTCGCGCTGACCCGCTCTTCCCTGCCTGTGACACGCTCAGCTTCCTCAAAGGCATTTTTGCAGGCCAGCTCCACCAGACGCAGATTGTCGCCCCGCTGGGGGACGTGGAGCTTCGGCCGCCGCCCGTATTGCTGTTCCAGCAGCTCGGCGAACAGCTCGCCGTCGTCGATCTCAAAGGGCAGCAGAACCCGCCTGGGGGCGATGCCGCGGCTGAGATAGAACTGCTTGAGCAGGCTGGAAACGGCTTCCAGCTTGTCGTCGGGTCTGGAAAACACTTCGTAGTCCTTGTCCAGCAGATTGCCGCCGGAAAAATGCAGCACGGCAAAGCACGCCTTGGCTTCGGTCTCCCCGTAGCCGACCACGTCGGTGTCCGCGAGAGTACCGGCCGTTACAAGCTGCTTCTGCCCCAGGTTTTCCACCGCGTTCAGCCGGTCGCGGAGGCTGGCCGCCAGCTCAAATTCCAGATTGTCCGCGGCGGAGAGCATCTGTACCCGCAGCTGCTCGGCCACCGCCTTGTAATTTCCCTTCAATAGCTCCCGCGCCTGCAGCATGGTCTCCCGGTACTCGGTGCAGCTTTTGTTCTCCTGACACCACCCGGCGCACTGATTCATGTGGTAGTTCAGGCAGGGGCGCTCCTTGCCGATGTCCCTGGGAAACTGCTTGTGGCAGCCGGGCAGCTTGAGGGTCAGCCGGATGGCCTCCATCACATCGTGGGTCACGGCTCTGCCGCCGTAGGGGCCGTAATAGTCCGCGCCGTCGTCCGCCGGTTTGCTGACCATGGTGATGACCGGGTAAATGTCCTTCATGTTAAGCCGGAGGTAGGGGTAGCCCTTGTCGTCCTTCAGAAGGATGTTGTATTTCGGCATGTAGCGCTTGATGAGGGAGCATTCCAGCACCAGCGCTTCAAATTCGGAAGCAGCGACAATGACGTCAAAATGGTGGATTTTGCTCACCATCAGCCGGGTCTTGGGGGTGTGGGACGCCGTGTCCTGAAAATACTGGCTGACCCGGTTTTTCAGCTTCTTCGCCTTGCCCACATAGATGACCTTATCCGTCTTGTCCCGCATGATGTACACGCCGGGGGCATAGGGCAGGGACAGGGCTTTTTCTTTCAGTTCATCAAAGGTCATTGTCTTCCCCTCACGAGCGTCAAAAAAGTACCGCCCCAATGCATTTGGGGCATTGAGGCGGTTAAGTAGGGTGTATCTGAATACTGGCGAAATGACCGGCAGCGAGGGATTTTTGCTCTGAGCAAGCCATTTTTCCGCAGGAATACTTGCTGTATTTCAAGGGAAAATGGCGCGGCACAGGGCAAAAAGAGCCGCTGTCCGGGCGTTTTGACAGTGTTCAGATACACCCTATGTAAATGTCTTAATACACGTCCCTCTGGAGCAGTTCATCCAGGGCGTTGACGGCGGCTTCGGCGTCAGGACCGGAAGCGCTCAGGGTCACGGTAGTACCGGTCACGACACCCAGAGACATGATACCCAGCAAGCTTTTGGCGTTCATCCTGCGGCTGCCGGATTCCAGCCAGATGCTGCTTTCAAATTCGTTGGCCTTCTGTACGAAGTAGGTCGCCTGCCGGTTATGCAGGCCGGATTCACAACGAACCACCACTTCTTTATTGAACATTTCCATACACTCCTTTTCACCATACCCACGCGGATACAACGGGTCTGAATATATGATAGCTATTTTTACCGAAAATGTCAACTGTTTTTCGTTCTTTTTCCACAATACCTTAAGAAAATCGAAAGGAAGCCGCCTCCTCGTATTGAGAAAAGTGTTTTTCATTCCCGATTTAACGGAATTCTGCTATGGTCACGCCGTCCTCGCCCTCGCCGTAGACGCCCAGACGGAAGCTCTTGATGAACTTATTCTTTTTCAAGGACTGCTGGACGGCGGCACGCAGTGCGCCGGTTCCCTTGCCGTGGATGATGCGCACGGTGCTCAGGTTCGCCCGCATGGCCTCGTCCAGATACCGTTCCAGAACGCAGATGGCCTCCACCGTGTCCATGCCCCGCAGATCGACCTCTGTCGGCATGGCGGTTATTTTCATTTCCCGGCCGGAGTGGGCAGGATGGCCGCCCTTGGCCTTGTAGGGGTTTTCGTTTTCCAGAAGGTAAATTTCATCGGGCTTCGCAGTGAGCTTCAGGATGCCCGCCTGGAGCTGGTAGGTGCCATCCTTGTTGATGGCAAGGACGCTGGCCTTGGTCCCCAGTTTCAGGAGCTCCACGGTATCCCCCACCAGAATGCCCCGGGTGGGCTTGGGGCGCTCCTTCTTGGGCTGGGAGGCGCGGAGCTTGTCCTCCACCTCGTTGAGGTTCCGGCGCAGTTCGGCCTGACGTTGATTGATGCCGCTGACGTCGGCGCTGTCGGCCAGCTGCTTGCGCATGGCTTTCAGTTCCTCGGAAGCAATGTTTGCGGCGGCACGGGCTTCGTCGATGATGTGCTGGGCTTCCCGGCGGGCGGACTCCACGGCCTTTTCCTTTTCTTTGCGGAGCTGCTCCTGATATTCCTCGTTCTGCTGCTTGATCTTTGCCGTCTCCTGCTTCAGGCGCTCGGCTTCCTGACGGGCAAGCTCCATCTGCTGGCGCTGCTGCTCCAGCTGGGACAGCACGTCCTCAAAGTCCTTGTCGGACTTGTCCACAAGGTCGTCGGCTTCCTTCAGAATTTCCTCTGAAAGTCCCAGCTTCCGGGAAATGGCAAAGGCATTGGACTTGCCGGGAATGCCAATGAGCAGCTTGTAGGTGGGTCGAAGGGTCTCCACGTCGAACTCGCAGGAGGCGTTGATGACGCCCTTCGTGCGCATGGCGTAGAGCTTCAATTCGGCGTAATGGGTCGTCGCAACCACCCGGCTGCCCAGCTTCCGACAGAATTCGATGATGGCGGTAGCCAACGCCGCGCCCTCCGCCGGGTCGGTGCCCGCGCCCAACTCGTCGAACAGCACCAGCGTCCGGTCGTCGCACTGGGCGACCACGTCCACAATGGTGCGCATGTGGCTGGAAAAGGTGGACAGGCTCTGGGCGATAGACTGCTCGTCGCCGATGTCGGCGAGAATGGCGTCGAAGGTTGACAGCACGCTTCCGTCCCCGGCGGGGACATGCAGGCCGCACTCCGCCATCAGTGTCAGCAGGCCCACGGTTTTCAACGTGACGGTTTTGCCGCCGGTGTTGGGGCCTGTGATGATCATGGTATCGAAATCCGTACCCAGCCGCAGAGAGATCGGCACCACGGTTTTGGGGTCGATGAGCGGATGCCGCGCGTTACGCAGCTCCACCCTGCCTTGATCGTTCATAATGGGCGCCCATGCGCGCATCCGGTAGGCAAGCTTGGCCTTGGCAAAGATCACGTCCAGCTGCACCAGCATCCGGTAATTCAGGTCAATGGCTTCCCGGTAGCCAGCGGCCTCGCTGGACAGCTCCGCCAGAATCCGCTCGATTTCCTTCTTTTCCTTTAATTCCAGCTCCCGCAGGGCGTTGTTGGCGTTGACGGCGGACATCGGCTCCACAAAGTATGTAGAACCCGTGGCGGACACGTCATGCACCAGTCCGGGCACGTCGTTTTTGCACTCGCTTTTCACAGGAACCACGTACCGCCCCTGACGGATGGTGATGATCGGCTCCCGCAGGAATTTGGAATAGGCCGGGGAAGAAATGACTTTTTGCAGGCTGTCCCGGATCTTCCCTGCCTGAATGCGCATATGGCGGCGGATGTCGGACAGCTCCGGGGAGGCGTTGTCCGCGATTTCTTCCTCAGAGAGGATCGCGCCGAATATTTTGTCCTCTAAATATTTGTTAGGGCTGAGCGCCTGAAACAGGGCATCCAGCACCGTCGCCTTGTCATCCTCGGCGACGTAGCCCTTGATATTCCGGGCGCAGCGGAGAATGCCCGCAATACGCAGCAGTTCCACGGGCTGCAAGCTGCCGCCCCGGTCTGCCCGCTCCAGAGACGCGGAACAGTCGGTCACGTCCCCGAAAACGGGGTTGCCCTTCCGGGTACACAGGTCGGAGGCCGCGGTGGTCTGATTCAGCATCAGCTCCACTTCCTCCAAGTCGGAAGAAGGCCGCAGCGACAGGCAGGCTTCCTTGCCGCCCTCGCTGCCGGCACATTCGGCAAGAAGCTGCAAAACCTGATCGAGTTCCAGCTTTCGCAGAGATTTTTCGTATAATTCTGACATGGTTTTCTCCTATATAAGTAACGATTTATAAAAATCAAGGGTAGAAAAGCCCCGTTCCAGCTGGGTGGCGAGGTATGCCTCCGTCACCTCGGAAAGCTGCTGTAAGGTATCCTCCCCCGCCTGAAAGGAAAACAGCTTTTTGCTGTCGCAATAGCAGATGTATCGCATGGCCTCCAGCACGGAGGGCGGAACCGGCATCCGGATGCCGCTCGACTCGGAGCTGCGGCAATTCCGGCATTCCAGCATACCCGCCGACAGGTCGAACCGCTCCGGCGTCTGGCTGCCGCAGACATGGCAGCCGGTGAGGTCGGGGGTATAGCCGGACAGACAGGCGGCGCGCAGCTCGAACACGGCCTTGACCTGACTTTCCGGAAGATCGAGCTTGGAAAGGGCGTACAGGCAGTTGAGCAGCAGCGATTGCAGCTCCGGGTTCGGCATATCCTCCTGAGAAAGGACCTCCGAAACCTGTGCAAAATACGTTCCCAGAGACAGCTTGGTCAAGTCCCGGCGCAGAGGCGTAAACAGCTCGATGGACTGGGCTTCGTTGATGGTGTACTGTCCCCGGTATTCAAACAGCGTGAATTCCCCGTAGGCAAGCAGCTGGCACGGGGCGATCAGCGGACTGTTTTTCCGCCGCAGTCCCCGCGCCTTCACGGTCAGTCTGCCATGGCGGCGGGTCAGCATGGTCAGCAAGGCGTCCTTGTCATTGTAGTCCGTAACTCTCAGGACGATGCCCTGAATCGTCAAATACATGGGTTTCCTCCGATTTGTGCTTGCAGTACATGAGATACATTTCCGGTGCGCCGGTCTCGAGAAACAGCTGCCAGTAATCCAAAGCGTTCATAGACATCCCTCCTGAAAGTAGGGTTTGCCATACTTCAGGAAAATACCACTGGAAATTATTCGCTGTAGCCGAAATTGCGCACAAGGAAATCACTGTCCCGCCAGTTTTCCTTCACCTTGACCCAAGTGGTCAGGAACACCTTCGTTCCCATGAATTTCTCGCAGTCAGCCCGCGCCATGGAGGATATCTTTTTCAGCATGGCGCCGTTTTTGCCGATGATGATGCCCTTGTGGCTGGCCTTTTCGCAGTAAATGGTGGCGTCAATGTCAATGATGCCGCTGTCCCGCTCGGAGAATTTTGTAATTTCCACGGCGGTTCCGTGGGGAACCTCCCGGTCAAGGCACCACAGCAGCTTTTCCCGGATGATCTCCGCCATCACCTGCCGCTCGGGCTGGTCGGTGGTCACGTCCTCCGGGAACAGGAAGGGGCTTTCTTCGGCGTATTTGCCGCAGGTTTCCAGCAGATCCTCCACCCCGTCGCCGGTTTTGGCGGAAATGGGGATGATGGCGTCAAAGGCCGCCGCCTGAGAATAGACGGCAATGACCTCCAGAAGGGCGTCCTTTTCCACGGTGTCGATTTTGTTGATGGCAAGAATGGCAGGGCAATGGCTGCTCTTGATCTTGTCGATCAGCCCTTCCTCCTGCGGCCCGATGGACGCGATCGGCTCCACCACGAGGATGGTCAAATCCACGTCGGAAATGGATTCCCGGGCAACATTTACCATGTAATCGCCCAGCTTTGTCCTTGCCCGGTGGTAGCCGGGGGTATCCACGAACACGAACTGAGTGTCGCCCCTCGTCACGATGCCGCAGATGCGGTTGCGGGTGGTCTGGGGCTTGTTGGATACGATGGCGATCTTCTCGCCCACCAGATAATTGGTCAGGGTGGACTTGCCCACGTTGGGGCGTCCGGCAATGGTGATCATAGCGGATTTCGTTTTCATTTTCTATTCTCCTCAGTCCCGGCTCATGTTGGGGATGGACGCGGCAATGGCTTCCTCCCTGCCGCGCATTTTCTTCTTTTCCTCGCCCTCGTCCAGATGGTCATAGCCCAGCAGATGGAGCATGGAGTGGATGGTGAGATACCCCACCTCCCGGCGGGTGGAATGGCCGAACTCTTTGGCCTGGGCAATTGCCCGTTCCAGAGAAATGCACATATCCCCCAGCGGCACCAGCCCGGTCTCCGGGTCCTGAAAGTCCGTCCAGTCCGTGGGCGGCTCCCCGGCGATGAGTTGGAACATGGGGAAGCTCAGCACGTCCGTAGGCTTGTCCATATGGCGGCTCTCCCGGTTGACCACCTGAATGCCTGCGTCATCCGTCACAAGGACGTTGATTTCGCAGGGGACATTGATGCCCTCTGCGTCCAGAACCGCGTTGATGCACGTGCGGATGATGCTTTTGATGGCAAATTTTTGCAGGCTCAGCTGCTCAAATACGATGTTGATTTTATGTCTCATGTCAATTCTTCCTCTGATGGTAACGGCCCTGAATCTGACGGGTCGGTTTTTTGACTTCCTTTTTCTGAGCGGAGCGCTCGTAGGCGCTGATGATCTCCTGCACCAGGGCGTGGCGCACCACGTCCGCGGCGGTCAGGCGGCAGATGGCGATGTCCTTCACCCCGTCCAGCACCCGCACGGCGTCCTTCAGGCCGGATACCTTATCGTCGGGCAGATCAATCTGGGTCACGTCGCCGGTAATGACGATTTTCGAGCCGAAGCCAAGGCGGGTCAGGAACATTTTCATCTGCTCCCGGGTAGTATTCTGGGCTTCGTCCAGAATGATGAAGCTGTCGTCCAGCGTGCGGCCGCGCATATAGGCCAGCGGCGCGACCTCGATGGAGCCGCGCTCCTGATACTTCTGGAAGGTCTCCGCCCCCAGCATATCGTACAGCGCGTCATACAGCGGCCGCAGATAGGGGTCTACCTTGTTCTGCAAGTCGCCGGGCAGGAAGCCCAGCCGCTCCCCCGCTTCCACCGCCGGGCGGGTGAGGATAATGCGGTTCACCGTGCGCTCCCGGAAGGCAGCCACGGCAGCGGCGACTGCCAGATAGGTCTTGCCGGTACCCGCGGGGCCGACGCCGATGGTGATGGTATTCTTCATGATGGCCTTCATGTAGTTCTGCTGACCTACGGTCTTGGCCTTGATGGGTTTTCCCTTGGCGGTGATGCAGACAACATCCTTCGCCATCTGCGCCACTTGGGCGTCGTTGCCCTCGTTGACCAGCGTAATAAGGTAACGCACCCGCTGCTCGTCGATGGTCTCGCCCTTGGCGGCCAGAGACAGCAGCCCCTCCAGCGTGCGCACGGCCTTATCCGCCATTTCTTCGTCACCGGAGACCCGGAGATCTGTCCCCCGGTTCACCACCCGGACACTCAGGGCTTCTTCAATTCGTTTGATATTTTCGTCAAAAGAGCCAAACACCGTGATCAGGTCTTCCACCCGCTCGGCGTTGACGATTCGTTCAACCACTTTTCCCATTTGTATCTCCAATCTGTTCTCTGCGGACCCGGCCGATCATTTCCACGCAGGCGTATGTCCCTTCCAGCAGGTACTTATTCTCCGACTGCGTGATCGATTCCTCCCGGCTTAAAATCCGCCCGGCCACCATCTGCTGGGTCAGGGCGCTCTGAGCGAATTTGGAAAGCGCCGCTTCCGCCGCGTCCGGCTCCAGAGTCATCATTTCCCCATCGTAGAGAGTATATTCCTCCACACACAGCGTAACCGGCAGACGAAAGCCTCCCGGCAGGGTCAGTTCATATCGCCTATCCATTCTATCACAACTGCCCTGCAAAATTCCACTGTCTTTCCATAAATTTATACGTTTTTTTCCGATGATAAGGCTGTATTTTCGCCTGACGGCAGTCTGCTCCCCCCGAACCGTCCACTGAGCGGGAGTCACGGCGGCAAAATCGCGGCTTGTCTGGGCATAAATCTCCCCCTCCGCCCTCGTCGCCTGAATGCAGATACCGCAGTCGGTGTACCCGGAGATCAGCACCTGCCCCGCCTTCACTGACTGCCCCACGCGACACAAAAAATTGCCCCGGGTCACCGTGGCGGAGACGATGAAGCCGTCCCGGGAGGCCACAATGCTGCTCACCGCCGAATCCTGCTCCGTCACCTCCGGGTCTGTCCGCTCCCGCACGGAAACGGTGGCCACACATCCGGAGGTGTTCACCCCCGCCCATTGCAGCTGAGGAAGCGCCGACAGCAGAGCGTTTTTCATTTTCTCACTCCGCACCGCCCGCCGGGAAGCGCCGAAGCGGATGCCGCTTTCTCCCGCGGCGTCCAGAATAAGCCGGGTGGGCGTGTTCACGTTGCCCTCCACCCGCACGAAAAAGATTCGAGTGGGCAGAAAAATTGCCGCTGCCAGAAACACCGCCAGCCCGCACAGAAGCATAGGCCGTGCCAGGAGCCGTTTCAGCGTCCAGTACGCGCCCATCCGGCGGCGCAGATGCAGCGTCTCTCCCCGCTTTTCGCTGAGGGCTTCCAGCGTCCGGTAATCCCGCCTGCGTACCCGGAACCGGGCGGTCAGGTCGCCGACCTGTATCACGTCATAAAGCGGGATGCCCCGGGCATTGGCTGCTTCCAGCGCCGCGCCCGGTTCCGCGCTGGTCAGCTCCGCCTCCACCATCCCGTCCAGAGACTTCCAGATATCCATGTTACCCCCTCCGGATCAGCGTTACCGCGTCGATTCTGCCGGAAATGATCAGCTGCTCCTTCGTCATGCGGATCAGTTCCAGGTCACAGCCGCAGACACAGACCAGACCGTATTTCACCTTGACTCCGATTTTCTCCCGGCTGTATTCCTTGACGCCGAAGTGGTTTTCGATCAGCACCCGGCGGTCGCCGGCGATCTCCACAATGGGCTGCCCCGGCAGCGGCTCCGCGGAAAGGTCAGCCCCGTCCGCCAGCCGCTGCAAAATCATTCGTCCCTTCCCCATGAAACCAGCCCCCTTGGGAAAAGCATATGAATGGACAGCGGCCGATTTGCATAGATTCTTCCGAGGTGAGGTCTGGTGAAACGGAGAAATTTCTGGACAGGAATTTGTGTGAGTTTTGGGATGCTGGCGCTGATTTTGGATGGAAGAACGGCGATCGATGGGGCGCGTCAGGGCATCGAGCTGTGCCTGCGGACGGTTATCCCCTCGCTGTTTCCCTTTTTTGTGCTGTCCATTCTGCTGATAAGCTCCCTGCTTGGCAGCTCTTTGGCGGTTCTGCGGCCTTTGGGGCGGCTGTTCGGAATGCCGGATGGGGCGGAATCCCTGCTGATTCCGGCGTTTCTGGGCGGGTATCCCGTGGGGGCGCAGAACGTCGCCGCCGCATTCCGCAGCGGGCAGCTGACAAAACCGGAGGCGGAACGGCTGCTTTCTTTTTGCAGCAACGCGGGGCCTGCGTTCCTGTTCGGCATGGCGGCGGCCATGTTCCCCCGCCGGTGGATGGCGTGGGCGCTGTGGGGCATCCACATCGTGGGCGCGTTGTTTGCGGCGCTACTAATTCCGGGGAAACCCGCCGCCCCCGTCAGGCTGACGAAGACAAGTCCCCACTCCCCCGCTTCCGTCCTGAACACCGCGATTACGGTCATGGCAACGGTATGCGGCTGGGTGGTGCTTTTCCGGGTTCTGCTGGCATTTCTGAAACGGTGGATTTTCTGGATTCTCCCAGCGGCAGTACAGGTCGCGGTCACGGGGATTCTGGAGCTTTCCAACGGCTGCTGTGAGCTGCTGGCCGTCACGGACGTTTCCGCCCGGTTCTGCATCTGTTCGGGGATACTGGCCTTCGGCGGCCTGTGCGTCACCATGCAGACCGTGTCCGTCACGGCGGGACTTTCCTTAAAACCGTACTTTTGGGGGAAGCTGCTGCAAACGCTTTTTTCTCTCGCCCTTGCCGCGCTGATAGCATACGGCATCTGGCTTCCCTTCGGAGTGCTGTCCGTCGGGGCGCTGGTGATAAAGCTTCAAAAAAGGGGTAGCTTTTCCGGAGTATTTGGTGTATAATACAAGAACGATTGTTGGGAGGATGCCGCCATGCTGTTTCGCAAGAAAATAGAACGTTCCTGCGCCTACTGCGCAAACGGCGCCCGTCTGGGCGGCGGGCAGATTCTGTGCGCCAAAAAGGGACTGAAAACGGTGGACGACCAGTGCCGCAAATTCAAATATGACCCCTGCAAGCGCATCCCGCCCAAGCCCAAGGCTGTGGATTTTTCCAAGTACGACAATGAGGACTTTTCTCTGTAGCGAGGCATACTAAAGATGAAAGGGGCTGATTTATATGACGAAGGAACAGATTTTGCAGGAAGCGTCGGCGCTTCAGGACGAGATCAAAGCCCATCGCCTGTGGCTTCACACCCACGCGGAAACCGGATTTGACCTGACGGAAACGAAGCCTTATGTAAAATCCACACTTACGGAGATGGGGTATACCGTTCAGGAATGCGGAAAAGCGGGTCTTGTCACCACCGTCGGCAAGCCCGGCGGAAAAGTGATACTGCTTCGGGCGGATATGGACGCCCTGCCCATTGCCGAGGAAGCCGACGTGGATTTCGCCTGCAAAAACGGACGGATGCACGCCTGCGGCCATGATATGCACACCGCCATGCTGCTGGGCGCGGCGAAAATTCTGAAAGCCCACGAATCGGAGCTGGACGGGATGGTCAAGCTCATGTTCCAGCCCGCAGAGGAAATTTTCGAGGGCAGCAAGGACATGATTGCCTCCGGCGTGCTGGAAAATCCCAGACCCGACGCAGCCCTGATGATTCACGTTGCGGCGGGAATGCCGCTTCCGGCCGGGACGGTGGTGGTCTCCGCCCCCGACGTCAGCGCCCCTGCGGCGGACTATTTTACCATCCGGGTGCATGGCAAGGGCTGTCACGGCTCCGCACCCCAGAACGGCATTGACCCCCTGACGGCGGCGGCACATATTCTCATTGCCCTTCAGGAGATACACGCCCGGGAGCTGTCCGCGTCTGACGAGGCAGTCCTGACCATCGGCACCTTCCACGCGGGAGAAGCCGGGAACGTTATCCCTGACACGGCGACCATGGGCGGCACCATCCGCACCTACGACGAAAAGACCCGTGCTTATCTGAAAGAGCGCATGACCGCCATTGCAAAAAACGTGGCGGAAGCCTTCCGCGCCAGTGCCGAGGCCAGCTTCGGCAGCGGATGCCCCACCCTTGTCAACGACAAAGACCTTTCGGAAAAAGTCACGGGGTATCTCAAAGACCTGCTGGGCGCAAACCGTGCGTTCACCACGGCAGAACTCAGCGGCGGGAAGCCTGCCCGGGGCGGCGGCTCGGAGGATTTTGCCTACGTCAGTCATGAAGTCCCGTCCCTGATGCTGGCGCTGGCGGCGGGCGAGCCGTCCAAGGGCTACCCTTACCCCCAGCACCATCCAAAGGTAAAGTTCGATGAGAGCGTTCTTTCCACAGGCGCGGCCGTATTTGTGGATTGCGCCCTACAATATCTGAGAGAATGATTGGAGGAGAAAACCATGGAGGAACAAACCCGCGTCCTGGAATACAAATGCCCATGCTGCAACGCCGGTCTGCACTTTGGGTCGGACGCCCAGAAGCTGACCTGCGAATACTGCGGCAACACCTTTGACATCGACACCGTCCGTGCCTTCAACGAAAGTCAGGAACCGCAGGACGCCGAGGAATTTCAGTGGGAGCAGGAACAGACGGAGCAATTCAGCGAGGATGAGGAAAGCACCCTTCGCGCTTTTCAATGTCCCTCCTGCGGCGGAGAAATTCTCTGCGACGAGAATACTGCCGCTTCCTTCTGCCCCTACTGCGAAAACCCCACCATTATGCCCGCCCGTCTCAGCGGCGGTCTGAAACCCGACGGCGTCATCCCCTTCAAAACCGGCAAGGAGGACGCCAAGGCCGCGTTTCTCCGCCTTTGCAAGGGCAAGCCCCTTCTTCCCAGAGGCTTCACCTCGGAACAGCGGCTGGAGAAGATCACCGGAATGTACGTTCCCTTCTGGCTGTATGACTGCGCCGCGGATTTCAGCGGCAGCTACAAGGCCACACGGATACATACATGGTCGGATTCCAAATACGAATATACCAAAACCGACCATTTCCTGCTGAAGCGGGACGCGGCGGCGGATTTCGTGGGCATTCCCATGGACGGCTCCACCAAAATGGAGGACGCTTTCATGGAGTCCATTGAGCCGTTTGATTACAAACAGCTTACGTCTTTCGACATGGCGTATCTGACCGGTTATCTCGCCGACAAGTACGACGTTCCCTCGGAAAACGGCGAACCGCGGGTTCGTCAGCGGGTGGATGCCGCCATGGACGACCGGCTGCAAAGCACCTTTGTCGGCTATTCCTCGGTGGTTCCCACCTCCCGGCAGCTGAACATCAAGCACAACAGGGCACGCTACGTCTTCTTCCCCGTGTGGATTCTGAATACGAAGTACAAGGACAAAATCTACACCTTCGCCATGAACGGCCAGACCGGCAAAATGACCGGCGCATTCCCCATCTGCCCCAAGAAGACAGCCGCATGGTTTGCCGGAGTCACCGCCGGTGTCGCGCTGCTTGCGTCGCTGGTGCAGCTTCTGATGCTTTAAGGAGGGAAAAAGTATGAAACACAAACTGATTTGCCTGATCCTGTGCCTGCTGCTTCTCCCCTCCCTGTTTCTGAGCGTCGGCGCAGAGCAGCAATACGTCATTGACAACGCCGAACTCATGTCCTCCTCGGAGGAAGCGGCGCTGGAAGAAAAGGCGCTGGCACTTCGCCAGGAATACGGGATGGACGTGGTCATCCTGACGGTGGATAGTCTGGACGGAAAACGCCCCCAGGAGTACGCCGACGATTACTACGATTACAACGGCTATGCAGATGATGGCTTGCTGTTCCTCCTGTCCATGGAAGAGCGGGACTGGTACATTTCCACCAAGGGAAACGCCGTCTATGCCCTGACGGACTACGGCATTCAGCAGGTGGGTGAAAGCGCCCTTCCGTACCTGAAAAACGGCGATTATTATGGCGCTTTCGACGCATTCCTGGACGCGCTGCCCACCTATTTTTCCGCCTACAGTGATGGCGCACCCATTGACGGTACCGTACCCACCTCCGGCGATTACTACCACGGCGACCAGGAAGATGTCGTTTATTATGAGCAGCCCCGGCACGTAAGCATTTGGATTTCCATTGTGATCGGCGCGGTCATCGGCGGGATCACCGTCCTCATCATGCGCGCCTGCATGAATACCAAGCGCCCCCAGCGCAGCGCGGGCAGCTACCTGAATGACAGCTCCTATCACCTGCGCACCAATCAGGATCTGTTCCTGTACAGCAACGTCACCAAAACCCGCATCCAACAGGAAAGCAGCAGCTCCGGCGGTGGCGGCAGCTCCGTCCATACGTCCTCCAGCGGCAGCAGCCACGGTGGCGGCGGCGGAAAGTTTTGATATCAAAAAATTTTTTACATAAGGAGAAAGCATTATGGGTCTGATCAAAGCAGCATTAGGATCGGCAGGCGGCGTCCTTGCCGATCAGTGGAAAGAGTATTTCTACTGTGACAGCATGGCGGCCAACGTTCTGGTCACCAAGGGCAAAAAGCGCACCTCCTCCCGCAACAGCAACACCAAAGGCTCTGACAACATCATTTCCAACGGCTCTGTCGTCGCGGTAAACGAAGGGCAGTGCATGATGATCGTGGAGCAGGGCAAGATCGTGGAGTTCGCCGCCGAAGCGGGCGAATACACTTGGAATTCCTCCAGCGAACCCACCATTTTCCAGGGCGGTCTGGAAGGTCTGGAAGGCAGCTGGGAAACCCTCAAGCGCCGCTTCGCCTTCGGCGGAGATACCGCCAAGGATCAGCGGGTGTACTTCTTCAACCTGAAGGAGCTGGTTGGCAACAAGTACGGCACCCCCGCCCCCATCCCCTTCCGTGTTGTGGACAACAACATCGGTCTGGATATGGACGTTTCCATCCGCTGCAACGGTGAGTATTCCTACAAGATCGCCGACCCCATGCTGTTCTACAAGAACGTATGCGGCAACGTATCTCAGGACTACACCCGCGACCAGCTGGACAGCCAGCTGAAATCCGAGTTTCTCACTGCTTTGCAGCCCGCGTTTGCCCGAATTTCAGCCCAGGGCATCCGATATTCCGCCTTGCCCGGCCACACCATGGAGCTGGCGCAGGCCATGAACGAAGTTCTGTCCGGCAAGTGGGGTGCAACCCGGGGTCTGGCCATCGTCGCCGTGGGCGTCAACTCCGTGACCGCCTCCGCCGAGGACGAGGCCACCATCAAGGAGCTGCAGAAGTCCGCCGTTTTCCGTAACACCAACATGGCGGCGGCGCACATGGTGCAGGCGCAGGCCGAAGCAATGAAGACCGCCGCCGGAAACAAAAACGGTGCGATGATGGGCTTCATGGGCATGAACATGGCGCAGTCCGCCGGTGGTTTCAACGCTGCTTCCCTGTTCCAGATGGGTCAGCAGCAGCCCGCTGCTTCCGCTCCTGCCGCCCCCGCTGCGCCCGCGGCCGGTGCAAACACTTGGAAATGCTCCTGCGGCGCGGTGAATACGGGCAAATTCTGTATGGAGTGCGGCGCTTCCAAGCCCGCCGACGGCTGGGTCTGCTCCTGCGGCGCGGTCAACAAGGGCAAGTTCTGCTCCGAATGCGGCGCGAAGAAGCCCGCGTCCGAGCCGCTGTACCGCTGTGACAAGTGCGGCTGGGAGCCGGAAGACCCCAAGCATCCGCCCAAATTCTGCCCTGAGTGCGGCGATAAGTTCGACGACGAGGACATCCGGTAATCCAATATCCCGCGCTGAATGCGCATCTAAAAATATGAAATAATGAGGCAATTGTTTGTTTAATCGTAATCAAATGGATATTGTGATCTGACCGGGAGGTTGGCAATCACAATTCCGCGAACCTCCCAAAAGAATTTTCAACAAATACTTTTAGGAGGAATACCCCCAATGAACCGGGAAAATAAAAGAAAACAGTACAAAAAAGGCTATTATAAAACTCGCCCATGTGACGAAAGCTTCGCCTGTCGGAACTGCGGCTATCCCGTCGTCCCGGCGGGTGCGGGGAGCGACCACCGGAACCATTGCCCCAACTGCCTGTGTTCCGTGCATCTGGACATTGAACCGGGCGACCGGGCATCGGACTGCGGCGGACTGATGGAGCCGGTGGCGGTGTGGGTTCGGAAAAACGGCGAATGGGCGATCATCCACCGCTGCCGCCGGTGCGGCGCGTTCAGCTCCAACCGGGTTGCGGCGGACGATAATCCCGTCAAGCTCATGTCCATCGCCATGAAGCCCATCGGCAGCCCGCCCTTTCCCATTGAGCGGATGGCGGAGATCACCGAAATGCTGGAATGACACACAAAATTGCCCCCGGCCGTATGGCCGGGGGCAAACTTTATCCTATGGTTTTTACACGCGCCGGGTGGTCAGGCTGTGGGCGAGGGCGATGATGTACTCGGTGTCTTCAAACACGGACAGGGCAGAAATGGCATAATCCGTATATTTCTTCACCAATTCCTCGCACTTTTCAAGGCCATACAGGCGGACGAAGGTATTCTTCTCCCCGTCCACGCCGGTGGCCTTACCCAGCTCCGACTGGGTTCCGATGACATCCAGCATGTCATCCCGAATCTGGAACGCCAGACCCAGCCCTGCCGCGAACTGACAGGCAGCCTCAAACTGCTCGTCTGACGCGCCGCCGGCAATCGCGCCCAGGGCGCAGGCGGCATTGATAAGGGCGCCGGTCTTCCGGGACTGAATGTCCAGAACCTCCTGCTCGCTCAGCTCCCGCTCCTGACTCATGATGTCCAGCACCTGACCGCCCACCATGCCGGGAGAACCGGCGCACTCCGCCAGAAGACCGATGGCCGTTGCCATGTCCTCAGGCCTTACCAGTTTGGCCTTGGACGCAACCATAAAGGCATCCGTCAGCAGGGCGTCTCCCGCCAGGACAGCCATTCCCTCGCCGAAAATCTTGTGGTTTGTCAGCCGTCCCCGACGGTAATCGTCGTTATCCATGCAGGGCAGATCGTCGTGAATCAGGCTATATGTATGAATCATCTCCACGGCGGCGGCGAAGGGCGCGGCGTCCTTCCAGTCCCGCCCGCACAGGCGGCAGAACTCAAAGGCAAAAATCGGCCGCAGGCGCTTGCCGCCCCCAAGCAGACTGTATTCCATGGCCTTGTAGAGATCTTTCTGGGGCGCGTCGTGGAACTGCGCGTAGAAATCCTTCAGGTAGGCTTCCACATACTCCCGGTATTCCCGGCTTCTAGCGTCAAGGCTCATCCTGGAAGTCCTCCTCCACTGGGCTGCCGTCCGGGGCGGTCATGATCTTCTTCACCTGAAGCTGGGCGTCGTCCAGCAGCTTCTGGCAGCTTCGCACCAGCTCAGTGCCCTCCTGAAAGAGCTTCAAGGACTCCTCCAGAGCCACGTCTCCCCGTTCCATAGCCCGGACGATCTGCTCCAGACGTGCCATGGACTCCTCAAAGGTTTTGTTCTGCGGATTCATCGCGCTTCCTCCTTTTTATCCATTACGGTTGCGGACAGTTTACCATCGCTCAGCAAAACGCTGATGCGCTCTCCCAGCTCCACCTGCCGAACGGAGCGGAGTACCTCCCCCGCTTCCGTCTGTGCCATGGAATAGCCCCGGGTCAGCACTTTCAGGGGACTCATGGCGTCCAGCTTGGAAACGGCGGCAATGTAGCGTTGATTTTTCCGGGTGATGCTCTGATTCTGCGCCGCGATCAGGCGGTTTTTCAACAGCTCCAGACTCTTCTCCCGCTGCTCGATGTACCCCGTGGGGCTTCGCAGCGCAGGAGACTGGGACAACACGTTCAGATGCTGCCGCGCCGCCTTCAACTGGCGGCTCAGGGCGGACGCCATAGCGCTGGACATGGCGTCCAGATTCTGCCGCAAAGCGTCCTGATCCGGCACGGCAAGCTCCGCCGCGTTGGAGGGCGTCGCCGCACGAAGATCGGCCACGTAGTCGGAAATGGTCACATCCGGCTCGTGTCCCACGGCGGAGATCACGGGAATCTCCGATTCATAAATGGCATGGGCGACCAGTTCGTCGTTAAACGCCCACAAATCCTCAATGGAGCCGCCGCCTCTGCCAACGATCAGCAGATCGGCGAGCTTGTAACGGTTGGCATACCGGATGGCCGCGGCGATTTCCCCCGGCGCTTCCGCGCCCTGCACCCGAACGGGCAGCAGCCGCACCTTTGTCAGCGGATATCGTTTTCTGAGAATGCGCAGCATATCATGCACCGCCGCACCGGCGGAACTGGTGACGATTCCGATGGTGCTGGGATATTTGGGCAGGGGCTTTTTGTGAGCAGGGTCAAACAGGCCCTGGGCCGCCAGCTTTTTCTTCATCTGCTCAAAGGCGGCGTACAGGTCGCCTACGCCGTCCATGGCCATGGCGGCGCAGTACAGCTGATACGCCCCGTCTCTGGGATAGACCGTGACCTTGCCCATGGCAATGACCTTCATGCCGTTGTCCGGCCGGAAGCGCAGACGCATGGCATTGCCCTTGAACATGACGCACTTCAATGCCGCCCCTTCGTCTTTCAGCGTAAAATAGTGGTGTCCCGAGGGGTAGACCTTATAATTGCTGATCTCGCCCCGTACGGCCACCTGCCCCAGAAAGGGGTCGTCGTCCAGCCGTCCACGGATATATTCGGTTAACTGGGTGATGGACAGAACGTTCTGAGCCATGTTATTCCTCCGTCAGTCGTTTTGTCAGCACGGCGACGCCCATGGCGTTGTCCGTGGAAAACTGCGGCTGTGCAAAAACGGGATGGAGGGTTGCCGTCAGCTCCCGGAGCATGGAATTGGACGCAACGCCCCCGGAAAATACCACACTCAACCCCGGATAGGCCTCCAACGCCTGAACCGTCGCCTGATACACCGCGCCCGCAACGCACCGCAGAGCGTAAGCCGCAGTCTCGGCAGGGTCAGCGCTGGCGGCATGGAACTGCTGCACCTTATTCTGCACGCCGGAAAGGGAAAATTCGCTGTTCCTGCACTTGACGCGGAACACATCCTTCCCCGTCGCTTCCCGGCTGAGGCTGTCCAGATGCTTACCCGATGGGAACGGCAGCTCCAAAAGCTGCCCCGTCCGGTCGATCAGCTGACCGGCGGAAATGTCCGTGGTGCCGCCGATGCGGGTACACTTCACATTTCTGCCCTCCGGCTCTACCAGAAGCAGCTCCGTGGTACCGCCGGACAAATGCCATGCAAGATGGGTTTTCTCCATCAAATCCAGCCGTCCTGCGCTCCACAATGACGCGGCCACGTGTCCCTGCTGGTGGGAAACCTCCGCCAGCGGCACGCCCAGAGCGTCCGACAGCAACTTCGCGTGGGAGTAGCCAACCATGAAGCAGGGCATATAGCTCCCCTCCACCGCCCGGGGACGGGTGCTGACGCCCACCGCCGTGATGGCGTCCTTCTGAATATGGGAAAACAGCCTGCCGGAAAGCTCCGGCAGGCTTTTGATATGGGCAAATACCGCGTCGGACTGACGCAGACCCAGCTCCCCCTGCCTGACGGGCAGAAGGCGGGAGCAATTTTCTCCCCCCTCACCGTCAAAAAAGGCGATGGAGGTAGTGTAATTGCTGGTGTCGATGCCGATGACGCTCATTTTGCTTCCTCTTGAGTGGCTTCCGTCTCCGTGTTCCGGCTGCGGACAAAGCTGCCTAAGATTCCGTTGATAAACGCGCCGGTATCGTCGCCGTCGTATTTTTTCGCAATGCGCACCGCTTCGGCTACCGCAACGCCGGTGGGAACGTCGTCCACGTAAAGGATTTCGTAGATCGCCAGCCGGAGAATGCACCGGGCGAGCTTGGAAATGCGGCTGATGTCCCAGCCGATGGAAAACTGCCGGATCACGTCGTCCAGCTCGTCCTCCCGGTTGGCAACGCCTGTGACCACCGAGTCGATATAGCGCAGCTGGAACCGGTCAGGACGCTGGGCATATACTTCATTTTCCTCGGCCAGTTTTCCGTAATATTCCTTGTCCAGACGGGTGGAAACCACCTGCTCCGGCTCCTCGCCGGTAAACGCCCGGCCGTAAATCAGATGTACTGCCAGTTCTCTGGCGTCGCCTCTTTTCATACCGCCCGACCTTACTTGTGGACGATGCCGCAGACGTTGACGGAGACGCTCTCGACCTTCGTGCCGGTGATGGACTCCACGCTGGCGGTCACTGCCGCCTGCACGTCCTTCGCCACGTCCACGACGCTGTAGCCGTAGCAGACCATAATGCCGCACTCGATGGTAAGGGTGTTATCCTCCGCGATCAGGATCTTCAGCCCCTTGCCCCAATTCTTTTTATTGGTAAAGTCTGCGATGCTGACGCCGGGCTTGATGCCCAGAGAGCCGACGCCCTCCACCTCGGACAGGGCATGGGCCACGATGGTCGCTACCACGTCCTCGGAGATCATGACGCTGCCATTTTCCTGAACCTGAGTGATGTACTGCTTATATTCAGCCATAAGGTTTTACCTCCTAAATGTTTGTCCCGCCCGTGGGCTTGACATACTTTTGTTTATTGTACCACAAATCCAGAAAAATACAACCATTTTCTGCAAGCAAAGCATGGATTTACAAGATTGCCCCGGATGGTCTTCATCCGGGGCATAAACTTATTGAACTTCCACAACACGGATATCGTTCAGAGAATAGTCGGACTGCGCCATGACGATGTCCGCGATGACGGCCACGTCCTCCCGCTGCAAGCCGCCCTCAGGGGAAGCCACCGCAATGGAAATGCCCTCGCCGGACATGTAGGCCACGCAGTCGGCATAGCCCTTCGCGATAATCAGGCTTTCGATCTGGGCTTCGCTCAGCGCCGTCTGCACGATCTGTTCCAGCTCTACCGCGGACTCCGCTTCCTTGGAGCTTTCGCTGTAGGACATGGCTTCCTGAAGCAGATTCACGGCGTTGTCCCTCGCCTGCTGCCGGGACAGGCGGACGGCGGCAAAGTAGTCGGTGGAGGTGGTCGCCACGTCTTCCCCGGCGGAGATGGCCGCCATGTCCTCGCTGAGCACCAGATTGTCGTCGGACATGACTTTTTCCGTGTCCAGCGTATCCGTGAGATTTGCCGCCGCCTGATCCTCGGTGTAGCGCCAGTTGACGTAGATGCCTGCGCATACCGTCACCAAAATCGCCGCCGCAATCAGATTCTTCTTCCATACCTTCATAAAAATGCCTCCAATCATTCATTTCATTTTCAAAACGGTTATTTTGTCGGTGGACAGCCCGGTGACGCTGCCCACCGCTGATACGATGGCAAGCCGGACGGACGCGCTGTCCGCCCCCTGGCATACGATGACCGCGCCGAGATAAGTAGGGGGATTGACCTGCTGCACAAGCCCGGTCTGAGAACGGTCAGAGCCATTGAGCAAAACCGTGTCCGACCGGATGCCGGAGGATGTGGAATCCTCGTCCGTCTGGTATACCGTCCGCTCCCCTTCCCGCTGGGTCAGAAGCACCCGCACCCTGCCCGCGCCCTGTATCTGGCTGAGAATTTCTTCCAGCCCGGTTTGCAGGTCCTGCCGGGGTTCCGTTTCCGCAGCGGCGGGTTCCGGGGCTGCTTTTGTGTTTTTTCCGTCGGGCAGCGCCATGAGAAAAAGCCCTGCCAGCACCACCAAAAGGACATAGCGGTATTTCCTGACCAGCTCCTTTCCCCTGCTTCTCAGCATTACCCAATCCATTTCTGATTCTCCTTTGAAATACCCAGATCATTTGCGATCATGGCCTGTATCTGCCGCCGGGCGTAAGGGGACGCCTCCCCGGAGATCGTGACTGCCGCCGGGAGATTGTCTTCGCCGACAGCGACCTCAACGCGCAGGTTCGCGTGGAGGTCTGCGGCTTTGTCCAAGATATATGCTTCCGTTTCTTCCTTTATGATATCCGCCATGGAATCCCGCGCGAGATTTTCGCCCATCGCGGCGGCGTCCTCCGCGTCATCCATGCACCGCAGGGAAAAGTCCGGCAATTTGGAAAAATCCACCCTCGAAATGGGACTCAGAACAGTGTACGCCAGAAACAGCCCGCAGATCAGCTTCCCCATCTGCTTGCCGCTTCCATTGGGGAACAGCCTGACCACAATGCCGCAGAGCATGGCGGCAGCTACCACAGAAATAACATATTGCCGAAGCGCCTCCATTATCCCACTCCTTTCAGAAAACACACCGTGCTGATGAGCAGCAGCAGGCACTCCGAGCCGGTCATGGCGAGCAGAAGTCCCATAGCTGTGGAAAAATCGCCGATCAGCTCCGTCAGTCCCTTTTCTCCGAAGATGCCGCATACGGCGGCTGTCAGTTTCAGTATCAGATAGTGGACGCCGATTTTCAGGAACGGACTTAGGAATACCGCCAGCACCGCCAGAATTCCATAAATGCCCGCCGCGTTTTTCATTAGCCCCGCGCTGACCAGCACCGCTTCCGAAGCGTCGGACAAAATTCCGCCCACCACGGGAACCACGGAAGAAATGGTGACCTTCGTTGCTTTCAGCGCCGCCGCGTCGGTAGTGCCGCTGACCACGCCGGTGACGGTCATATAGGTCGTGAACACCGTCAATATGGTTTTCAGGCTCCAGCTGACGACGTTTTTGACCAAATCCCGCAATTTTCCCAGAATATTCTCCCCGATTGCGCTGTTTGCCGCCGACAGCGCCAGAAACAGGTACACCATGGGGCCGAGCATCCGGGAAATCAGGGAGCTCAGCACCGAGTCGAACACCGCCGTCCCGGCGTACAGCGCCGTGGAGGACGCCGCCCCGCCCTGCGCCGCCATGGCCGCCGTCATGACGGGAAGCAGCAGCTTTCCGTACTCGCTGATTTCCGTCACGGTCTGCGACCCCAGACGAATCAGGGAATTTGCGCTCAGCAGCAGCCCCGCCGCAATGGCCGTGGCTCCCGCGAGGTTTGCGACGGTCTTCACGCTTCCGGAAAAGGATTGGAGCAGTGACACCATCATCACCGCCGCGATCACCCCAAGGCTGACCTTGGACGCTTCCTTCAAATCCGGCCGAAGTCCCAGAACCGCGTCCCGAAGCAGCTCCGTCAGTCCGGCGGCAAAGGAGCCGGTGTCCTCCGGCATCAACTCCGCCCCTTTCTCCGGCACCTGTGGAGCCGTAAATTCCACAGCGGAAGCAGGTATCGCCAGCGCAAATATCAACGCCACCGCCAAAATCAATTTGCTCATAACTCTCGTAAAATCTCCCGTATCAGTTCCAGCATGGCGGTGAAAATGGGAAGGGACAGATATAAAATCACCGCCGAGCCAAGCATTTGCAGCGTTTTTCCGAGGGAGCCGTTTCCCGCGTCAGTGCAGACCAGTCCGGCGATCTCCGACACCAGCCCGATGCCCACCGCTTTTAAGAGAATGCCCAGCATGTCCCCCTGCAGGTCTCCCAGCGTCTCCAGCTCACGCAGGAAGTCCAGTACCGGCTCCAGATAGGAAATGGCGATCATGGCAACCATGCAGCACACCGCCATGGTCAGCAGAACGCCGATGTCCTTCTGCTTTCCCAACGAAAGCCCCAGCACCACCGCCAGCAGCACCGCCGCCGCGGCCTTCCAGAACAGGCTCATCAGAATTCAAACAGGGTCTTCACCAGATCAAACAGATCGGCGATCTTCTGCGCCAGCATCATCAGCACGACCACCAGCCCCGCTAAGCTGGTCATGGTGGCCTGCTCCTCCCGGCCGGAACGGGAAAGCACCTGATTGAGGATAGAAACGATGATGCCAATGGCAGCGATTTTGAAAATCAGGTCAATGTCCATACTCATAGAAACAAAATCGCCAGCGCCGCACCGGCGCATAATCCCAGCGTCCCGTAGCTGCGAAGACGTGTTTCCCGGTTCTTCCCCAGAGCTTCCAGCTCCATGCGGCACGCTTCCTTCACTTCCTCAAGGCCCTGCTTCTGCCCCGGAAGATCGAACCGGCCAAGGGTATGCCCCAGCTGCTTCATGATTCCCCGTACCCGCCGGGGCAGCTCGTGACTGCGTTTCAGCGCGGCGGTCATGCAGCTGGCCGCGTCCGGGGAGGTCTGCCATTCCAGCTCCCGCGCAAGATTGAAAAACACTTCCCGGAGTGTCCCCCTCGTTTCCTTCCCCGCCTGACGGCAAAGCTCCGGCAGGGGCGTCAGGCGGTATTGAAGCTCCCACTCCATGTAATTCAGCGCCCTGAGCAGCTGCCGGAGGATTCCTTCCTCCCGCTTGTACCCGGAAGCGATGGAAAACCCGAAACCACCGCAGCCCGCGATGACCAGCGCCGCGCCAAACCATCTGTAGCTCATAGCGCCGCCCTCTCCGCCCGGAAGGACTTGTCCTGCCGTAAAATCAGAAGCGTTTGGAACACCCCACTTTCCGCCAGCGGACGGTAGACCGACCTGCGCCGCAGGTCCGCCGCCGACGTGCCGTGGGCAGTCGCCAGCAGCCGCACGCCGCAGTTTGCCGCCCGGAGAAGCGCCCGAGCGTCCGCCTCCGCCGTGATCTCGTCCACGGCGATGCAGTCCGGCCCCATGGTTCTGAGCACCATGTCGATTCCCGGGGACTTGGGGCAGCCGGTGAGGACGTCCGTCTTCTTCCCCCGTTCCAGTCCCTCCGGGAACAGTTCGCCCCGCTCGTCCACCACGCTGACGCACTGCTTTTCTCCGATCTGCCGAATCAGATCCCGCAAAAGGGTGGTTTTTCCCCAACCGGGCGCGCCCAGAATCAGAATGGAGCCGGGAGCGTCCGCCGCCCGCTTGGCGATTCCCGGAAAATCTCTCGCGACACGGATGCACAGAGAGCTTATTTCCCGAATGCCCGTTACGACCCCATCTTTGCAGACCACCTCGCCGCACAGACCAATGCGGTGTCCCCCGGGGGCGGTAAGATACCCCTGCGCTGTTGTCGCCGCCGCCCAGGGAGAATAGCGGCTCGCGGCGTTGATGCAGTAATTCAGGTCTTCCCTGCTGACACAGCACCCCAGCCAGCGGCTTTCCCCGCTCAAAACCAGCTCCGGCGGCATCCCCAGCCGAAGCCGCAGCTCCTGCAAAGCGTTTTTCCCCAACCTGTCCACCTCCGGCCGAAGTCTTGGCGGCAAGACGGACAGCAGCTGTTTCCATGCGCACATCATTTGCATCACTCCTGCCAAAGACTATGCGGCGGGGCGCAATAATAGCACCCCGCCGCAGAAAGGATTTTCGGATGCAAAAGCCGGCAGCGCAGGGCTGCCGGCTTTCCGTTACCGCTTATTTTTCTTGTAAATGACGTTCAGGCCCTTCAAAAGCAGGTCTTTCTCCAGAATGATCTCCCGTTTGCACAGCGGTGTGATAAACTGGGCAAGGCCGCCGGTGGCAATGAGTGTGGACTTGTGTCCCAGCTCTGCTTCGATTCGCTCCACCAGTCCGTCCAGCATGGCGGCGGTGCCGTACATCATGCCGCTGCGCATACAGTCCACGGTGTTCTTGCCGATGACGTGCTTCGGCTTGTCCAGACTGATGCCGGGAAGCTGAGCGGTGCGGCTGGTCAGCGCGTCCAGCGAGACCCGGACGCCCGGGAAAATGATGCCGCCCAGATACATATTGTTCGGCTCCACCACCTCGATGGTGGTTGCCGTCCCCAAGTCCATCAGAATCATGGGCGCTTCGTACTCGGCGAGGGCGGCCACGGCGATGACAATGCGGTCGCTGCCCACCTGACTGGGAACATCCATGTGGATGTTCAGCCCGGTTTTCAGCCCGGGGCCGACCACCATGGGCTGCTTCCGGATGACCTTGATGACGCCGGTTTTGACCGAATTGAACACCGGCGGCACGACGGAGGAAATGATGCAGTCGTCGATATCCTTCACCTGCACGCCGAAGGCTTCCATCATGTTTTTGATCTCCACGCCATACTGGTCGGAGGTGCGGATGGCATCGGTGGCAATGCGGGCTTTGAACAGAATTTTGTCGTTTTCAATACAGCCGATGACCAGATTGGTATTGCCGATGTCAATGGCAAGCAGCATAACGATCTCTCCTTAACGTTTTTTCATCCGCTCCGAAAGGTGCAGCAGCGCCTTTCCGATGACGGTCACCAGAATGGCAGCAATAATAGCCTCAGGGATTCCGGACGCCGTGACCGTCCCCATAACAAGTCCAAAAACGGCGGTAATGGCCACGTTTTTCGCCTGTGCGTACTGCTGGGCAAGCAGCACATAAATGCTGCCCATGACGAGAATTGTGTGGCACAGCGTGGAAATTGCCGCAGTCAGGGGCAGCGCCGCAAAGTCCTGCTTCGTAAGCTTCTTAAACAGCTTCCACAGCCATCCCGCAATCGCGCCGAACAGAATCCGGCACCCCAGTGCGATCCACAGGCTTTTCAGCACACCGGGCAGCCCCTCCGTGGTCATAAAGGGCGAAAACGCAAATGCCAGCAGTCCGGGACTGGTGGTATTTGCCCAGATGGAGCACAGCCCGAACACACCCCCAAGGACAGCGCCCGCGCCGGGGCCGAGCAAAACCGCGCCCAGAATGACCGGGATGTGCATGGTTGTGGCCTTGATCACCGGAAGTGGAATGAAACCGATTCCGGTAACGCCCATGACCAGCAGAACACCGCAGAACATAGCGAGGGTCGCCATGTACCGGGTGTTCATTTTCCTTTTTTCCATATGAAATTACCTCCTGCTGCCGTTCTTCTTATGAAGATACAGCGCAAATTTGGGAGCTTCCACTCCGAGAGTATTATAGCAGGGTGCGGCGAAAAATACAAGAAAAAAATCATCTTTACAGCGATTCAAAATCGGGATATAATGAGGGTAAGCAATTTTCTATTCTGGAGGGTTCCCCATGCTGAAAGGAAAAACCGTCCTTCTGGGCGTCACCGGCGGAATTGCCGCCTATAAGGCCGCCGCTCTGGCCTCCGCCCTTGTCAAGCAGCACGCCGCGGTGGAGGTCGTTATGACCGAAAACGCCACCCAATTCGTCACGCCCCTGACCTTCGAGCAGCTTACCGGCCGCCGGACGATGGTGAACACCTTCGACCGGAATTTTTCCCATCAGGTGGAGCATATTGCTCTGGCGGAACGGACTGACCTGGTGATCGTCGCCCCGGCCACGGCCAATGTGTGCGCGAAGCTTGCCCACGGCTTGGCGGACGATATGCTCACCACAACCATCCTCGCCTGCCGCTGTCCCAAGCTCATTGCCCCCGCCATGAATACCAATATGTATGAAAATCCCGTGACCCAGGACAATCTGGCGCTTCTGCGCCACTACGGCTGGGAGGTCATCGAGCCTGCCAGCGGGCGTCTTGCCTGCGGCGCCGTGGGCAAGGGCAAGCTGCCGGAGCCGGAGGAAATTCTGCAATATATCCTGCGTCAGCTGGCCTTCCCTCACAATCTTGCCGGGAAAAAGGTGCTTGTCACCGCCGGGCCGACGCAGGAGGCCATCGACCCCGTCCGGTATCTGACCAACCATTCCACCGGGAAAATGGGCTATGCCATTGCCAGAATGGCCATGCTTCGGGGCGCAGACGTGACGCTGGTTTCCGGCCCCACGGCCATCGCCCCCCCGCCCTTTGTGACCGTGATCCCCGTCGTTTCCGCTCAGGACATGTTTGACGCCGTGGCCGCCAACGCCCCAAAATCCGACTTTATTTTCAAAGCGGCGGCGGTGGCGGACTATACCCCGGCAAATTACAGCGACAACAAGGTCAAAAAGTCCGAGGGCGACATGTCCATTCCTCTGAAACGCACCCGGGACATTCTGAAATATCTCGGCGAAAACCGCGTCCCGGGACAAGTCATCTGCGGTTTTTCCATGGAGACCCAGAACATGGTGGAAAACAGCCGGGAAAAGCTCGTAAAGAAGAACGTGGACATGATCTGCGCCAACAATCTCAAGCAGTCCGGCGCTGGCTTCGGCGTTGACACGAATGTAATCACGATCATCACCCGGAACGAAATCACCGAGCTTCCGCTGCAATCCAAAGAAAATGCCGCAAACGCCATTCTGGATGCCGCCCTCCGACTTACCCCATAAAATAGTGAAACCGGCCTGTGAACAAAAATCACAGGCCGGTTTTTACGCGCCGCAACGGGCGGCACAACCAAGCTTCAAAACGCAAAGGGGTCACTGATGAACGCAATCCCGAATCAACGCGGGCAGCTCCGCATAAGCCTTCAATATTTCGTCTTTATGCGCCAACAGCTCCTCATTCATTTTTGTAAAGTCCACGCAATTCTGATAGCCCGAATCGCCCCAATACAGGATGTTCCGGTCAGCATTATACAAAAGTCTGTCGGCGTTTTCCATGGAGAAATTATCGGCATTTTCAAACGTTATTGTCTGGGCAGAAGCATATATGATTTCGATAAAGCAGTCTTCGTCATTCCAGATTTCACTTTCAGTGGCTTTCTGAATTTTCAGCAAATGGCCGCCGCAATTGTTGATCTGGCTTGCAAAGGTACGGTATATGTAAGAATCAACGTCAATGCTGCGCTTTTCGCCGCCAGAATAAACATGGATTTCGGCAATGTTATTTTCAGCGGCAGCCAATCCGTCCGGCAGCTGCTCCTCATTGTCGCCGACTGCGTAAATCCCAAGAAAGCAAAGTGCAAGCGCCAGACATAACGAAACGATGGAAACAACCGCTTTTTTACGATTCGTCTTCCATTCATGTATCCCGGTATAAATAACGCAGCCTGAAAAACCTCCCAATGTATTGATTAAAAAGTCTTCCATTTCCGCGTATCTGCCGCCAAACAGCTGCAAAATCTCAATTGCCAACGAGGTCAGGCCGCAAATAGCCGCCACCTTTTTCCAGCTGCTTCTGCATGAACGAAAAATAACCGGCAACAAAAAACCAAGCGGGAAGAACAGGGCGAAGTTCAGCAAAATGGGGACAATCGCGCTTCCAATAAACGGAACCAGATTATAGCTGAAAGACCCATTCAGGCTATAGCGCAGCGTGAAAATTCCTGTTAAATTCAACAGAGTAACACAATAAACGCAGAATATCGCCTCAAATATACATTTCCACGAGATATTTCTGCGCTTTTTGAACAGATACAGCAAAGCAAGAATCGCCAAATAAACCAGTATGCCTGCTAAAAACGATTCTTTCAGCGCCTGAATACCTCTCATTATGTAATTCATACTGTTTCTCTCCCTTGAACAGATTCTGCATAAAGCGCCAGACCAGCCACAGCATTTTGCACTGCTGTGGCTGTTAACTGATCACGCCATTACATAAGCTCGTCGGGCTGGGCGTCCAGATCGTCAAAGTCCATCTGCTCCGACTGGCCGCCCTTTTTTGCCTGCCACTGTTCCTTGGTGATCAGAATGGCTCTCGGCTTGCTGCCCTGGAAGGGGCCGACGATGCCCTTTTCCTCCATCTCGTCCACAATTCGTGCCGCGCGGGCATAGCCCAGCTTCAGACGGCGCTGGAGCATGGAGACGGAAGCCTGTCCGGTCTCCAGAATCACGTCCACAGCGGCGGGCAGCATTTCGTCCCCCTCCAGCTCCTCGTCGGTGGGGTCGGGGTCGGAAACGCTCGCCGGCTTTTTGCCGGTCTGCTGGGCTTTTTTCTCAATCTCGTCCAGCACCTGCTGGCTGTATTCCGCCGTGTAGTTGTCCTTGACATACCCGGCCACGGCCTCGACCTCGGTGTCGGTGACAAAGCAGCCCTGCACCCGGAGCGGCTTGCCGCAGCCGACGGGGGCGTACAGCATATCGCCCTTGCCCACCAGCTTTTCCGCGCCCATGGTGTCCAGAATGATGCGGGATTCCATGGCGGAGGCCACGGAGAATGCGATTCGGGACGGGATATTCGCCTTCATCAGGCCGGTGATGACGTTGGCAGAAGGTCGCTGGGTGGCAATGATCAGGTGCATACCGGCGGCACGACCCATCTGCGCAATGCGGCAGATGGAGTCTTCCACCTCTTTGGCGGCGACCATCATCAAATCCGCCAGCTCGTCGATGATAATGACCACCTGAGGCAGCTTCTGGCCGTCCTCCTCGGAGGTCACGATGCTGTTGTAGGATTCCAGATCCCGGACGCCCATATCGGACATCATCCTGTAGCGGCGAAGCATCTCCGTCACTGCCCATTGCAGACTGCCTGCGGCCTTCTTGGGGTCCGTGACCACGGGAATCAGCAGATGGGGAATGCCGTTGTAAATGCCCAACTCCACCATCTTTGGGTCAACCATGATAAGCTTCACATCGTCGGGGCCTGCCTTGTACAGTAGGCTAATGATGATGGAATTCATGCAAACGGATTTGCCGGAACCGGTGGTACCGGCAATCAGCAGGTGGGGCATTCTGGCAATGTTGCCTACAATGCAGCTTCCGTCAATGCTCTTGCCCAATGCGACGGAGGTCTTGGACTTCGCCTTGGCAAATTCGGGAGAATCAATGACCTCCCGCAGGGAGACCGTCGTGACCGCCCGGTTCGGCACCTCAATGCCCACCACGGAAATTTTCCCGGGGACGGCGGCGATTCGGACGCCGGACGCGCCCAGGCTCAGGGCAATATCGTCGGCGCAGCCGGTGACCTTACTCAGCCGGACGCCCTTGTCCAGCTCCACCTCGTAACGGGTGACGCTGGGGCCACGAGTGACATTGATGATATGGGCGTCAATATTGAAGCTGGCGAGGGTTTCGTTGAGACGGCGGGAATTTTCCCGCATTTCCTCCGTGCCGTCTGTCCCGGCGCGTACCGGGCGTTTCAGCAGATCCAGCGGCGGGAAGCAGTAATCCGGCTGCTGCACCGCCTGGGTCTGGGCGATTTCCGCGGCGACCTGCCGGGCGGATTGGGCGGCTTCCTTGGTTGTGACCTTCCCGGACTTTGCCTCCGAAGCCGGCTTTACCTTGCCCTCGTCCAGCTTTGGCGCGGGGGGAATGGGTGCATTGGGTACAAATTCCGGCATTTTGTTGGGCAGCTTTTCCCCGATGTCCTCCCCTTCCACCCGGACGGGCTTCGCTGGAGCGGGACGCGCGGGGAGCGGTTCGGGAACCGGCGGCGTTTCGTCCTTCACGTATTCGGCCGTGCCGGACAGTGGCGCGTTGATGTCTCCGTCGATACGCTCCATGAACGCCGCACCCTTGCCGGGAACCTGCTTGACTTCATCCTGCGGTGCGGGAGCATGGTTTTTTTCCTGCTTTGGGGCAGGACGCGGCTGCTTTTCCGGCGGAAGCTGCTGGGGCGTCTCCGGCGGTGTTCCTTCCGGGGCGCTCTCCCTCGCCCGCTGCTGTTCCCGGCGCTGACGCTTGCGGGCGATCTGCTTGCTCGCAATATTGTTGACTACAGCCGTCGCCGGGTCTATGTAGTCCTCGTTGTCTTCCTCCACATAATCGTCCTTGGGGCGGTTGGCAATGGCTCTGATAATGCTGGGAATGGTGATATTCATTGCCCCCAGCAGCGTCAGAATTGCGAAAAACACGCAGAACACAAAGGCCAGCGTTTTGCCGCAGAGCCAGCGCACCAGCATGGCTGCACCGCCGCAGAGGACGCCGCCGGTGCTTCCCGCTACGCCGCCGGTATACAGGTCGGCGATCAGGGTAAAGCCCTTCGACATCTCCTGCTCCTGCATGGCAAGGTGGTAAATGCACCCGCACAGAAAAACGAAAAGCAATGTGCAGACGCTCCGCATGGTCGGGGCGTTTTTCCGGCCAAAGGTGTGGATGACGAACAGGTATAACAGTCCCGGAATGGCAAAATAAAATCCGGCCTGTCCAACCAGACCCAGCACCACAGACTGAATGATTTTCAGCAACGCACCATCCGGGTTCACGCTGATGACAACAAACAGCGCAAACAGCAGAATGCTGACCGCCGCAATGAGAAAATGCGGCGGAACGGCACGCTCATATTCCGTCTTGTACTTGGTGTTCTTGGCAGGCGTACTCTTTTTTCCGGAAGGTTTGGAAGCGGAACCGGATGACGTTTTCTTCTTCGCGCCCGAAACCGCCTGCTCGGCCCGACTGGCCGTTTTCTTCTCAGCCATAATTTCCTCCCATTAAGCCATCAGATTCAGAATAAAGGTAAACAGCGACACACCCCAGCAGTAGACCGCCAGTAGCGCATAGCCGTTATTGGCGGCCAGCAGACGCATGAGCTTCACGCCCAGCAACGCGGCGCCAAAAGACACAGCGGCAGTCACCAGATATCGGACGAGAATCAGGAACGACAGCGTTCCCGCCCCTACCGATATCAGCGCCAGCATATCCAGCACGATCAAACCGACCTGAATAAACATGTTCATCAGCAGCGCCATGTTCAGACCGTAGCTCCGCTCCACGCCGCAGATGCTGGCAACGGACAGCGCAGAACCCACGGCGGAAACGCCCGGCAAAATTCCCAGCGCGCCGCCCAACCCTACGAGGAGTCCCTCGACCCGGGATAGCATCCGGCTGTCCCGGTTGCTGGTGGGGAAAAACTGAGGTATGTACAGGATAATGCCGTTCAGGAACAGCAATACGGCGATCCAGATCAGCTTTTCTTTCAGCGGCTCCACGTACCGGTTCAGGAGAAATCCGAGAATCACGGGAATCAGCATCGTCCTGAGCAGGCTGAAATCCATCAGGCTCCGGGTATCCAGCGGCCGACGGCGGCGGCGTTTGGGCACCCGCGCCAGACGGCGCGCCCGATGAATGCGGACGATCTGCTTGCGGCAGCTGAAATACATCGCGCCGAACACGCCAAGATGCGCGAACAGCTTCATCAGCTCCGTGCTGCTCTGAATGCCGAAGCATTTCAGCATCAGAATGCGGTGGGCTTCGGCGGAAACGGGCAGAATATCCGTAAGCCCGGAAAACAGACCGTATAAGAAACTCTCAAGCCAGTTTAAGTCCAAGTCTGCCCCTCCTACAACATAATAATTCACTTTATTATAGCATAGGTCAGAGAGAATTTCCAGTCTTATTTTTTGTCCGCGCAGACACAGCCAAAATCGGCTGCGCCTGCGCGGTGAAAGCTATTTTTTCTGTTTGTCGATCATCCTGTGCAGCGTGGACAGCGCGTCGTTCAGCCCGCCCAGCTTGTCGATCAGGCCGGAAGCCACCGCTTCCTTGCCGTAGAGAATCGTTCCCACGTCCGTGGCGATCTCTCCCGTCGCCATCATATAATGCTCGAAGTCCTCCCGGCTGATGCGGGAGTTCGATGTGACAAAATCCGCAATCTGCTCCTGAATCCGCTGAAAATACCGGAAGGTCTGGGGTGCGCCGACTACCAGCCCCGTCATCCGCACGGGATGCACCGTCATGCTGGCTGTCGGGGTAATGAAGCTCTTTTTCGTGCATACTGCCAGAGGGATACCGATGGAATGTCCGCCGCCCAGCACCAGAGACACCGTTGGCTTTTTCATCCCAGCGATCATCTCCGCAATGGCCAGTCCTGCCTCAATGTCGCCGCCCACTGTGTTCAGAAGCAGCAGCAGACCGTCCACGTCGTCGCTTTCCTCGATTCCGGCCAGCAGCGGCAGAACATGCTCATATTTGGTGGTTTTCACCGTTTCCGGGGCGATCATGTGCCCTTCCACCTGTCCGATGATGGTGAGGGTGTAGATGTTTCCCTTGCTGGATTTCGTGATATCCGAGCCAAGCTCCACGATCTGCTCCCGCTCCTGTTTTTTCATTTCCGCGTCTTTGTTTTCGCTCATATCGTAACCTCCTCCCCCATAGGATAACCGGTTTTTCGCAATTCACACTTGAAAGCGGCTGCGTTTTGTCGTATAATAAGGTACGGTGATGATATGGCTACAAAAACAAACGCAGTCCGTCTGGTTCAGCAGGCGGGAATCCCCTGCCGCGAAGCGTTTTATGAATTCGACGAGCAGGATTTGAGCGGCGTCCATGCCGCACAGGCCGTCGGAATGCCGGAAGAACAGGTTTTCAAGACACTGGTCGCCCGGGGCGAAAAGACGGGCATCAACGTGTTCTGCATTCCCGTCTGCTGTGAGCTGGATCTGAAAAAAGCCGCCAAGGCCGCCGGGGACAAAAATATGGAGCTGGTGGCCGTCAAGGAACTTCTCGGCCTGACCGGCTATATCCGTGGCGGATGCAGTCCCGTGGGCATGAAAAAACACTACCCCACCTTTATTGACGAGACCTGCACGCTGTGGGATGAAATTGCCGTCTCCGCCGGCGCCAGAGGACATCAGATGATCGTTCCGCCCCAGCCCCTCGCGGAGCTGGTTGGCGCAGAACTGACAGATATTATTGTATAGAAAGGAAATCGGCATGTACGAATACAAGACAAAAGGCACCTGTTCCCAGAAGATTTTCTTCGACATTGAGGACAACAAGGTCAAGAATGTTCAGTTTGTAGGCGGCTGCAACGGCAACCTGAAGGGCATCGGCAAGCTGGTGGAAGGGATGGACGTTGACGACGTCATCGCCCGTATCGAGGGCGTCAAGTGCGGCATGAAGTCCACCTCCTGCCCCGATCAGCTGGCGCAGGCGCTGAAGGCCGCCAAGGCTAACCAGTAATTGACAAACGGCACGGGCTGAAAAACCAGCCCGTGCCCTTTTTTACCTAAGGCAACACCGCACAATTGCGTCTGCGAGTCTCAGCCGTCTTTTTGCTCCACTTCCGCAGTTCCGAAAATGGGAAATACATACAGTATTCCTCCATTTTCGGAACTTTGAATTGGAACAAAAATCCTGCCTGAGACTTCTTGCCGAATTGTGCGGTGCTGCCCTAAAAACCGATGAAAATGCCATTGAATCAGCGAAAAATCCGTGTTATAATGTGGAAAAAAGCAGAAAGAAGGATATCTCTTGACCGATTCGGAGGCACATTACCGAAAAATGACGGAAACGCCGGTTTCCCGGCTGATTCTGAATCTCGGCATTCCAACCACCATTTCCATGCTCATCACCAGCATTTACAACATGGCGGACACCTATTTTGTCGGCACGCTGGGCGAGAGCGCTCAGGCCGCGACGGGCATTCTCTTTACCGTTCAGGCCATTATGCAGGGTCTGGCCTTCATGCTCGGCCACGGCGCCGGCACCTACGTTTCCCGGGCGCTGGCAGACAGGGACGCTGACAAAGCCACCATGTACATTTCCACTTCCTTCTTCACCGGCATTGGGCTGGGGCTGGTGATCGGCGTGCTTGGCCTTGCGTTTCTCAGGCCGCTGGTGCATTTTCTGGGCAGCACCGACACCATTGCCCCCTACGCCATGGACTACGGCTTCTGGGTATTTCTGGCTGCGCCGACGATTATCTGTTCCCTGATCCTCAACAACGGCCTTCGCTACGAGGGCAAAGCTTTTTATGCCATGATCGGGCTTACCGCCGGCGGGCTTCTGAACATTCTAGGCGACTACATTCTGGTCATGAAGCTGGGGATGGGCGTCTACGGTGCGGGGCTTGCCACCGCCGCTTCCCAGCTGGTCAGCTTCGTCATTCTTCTCATCATGTATCTGAAAATGGCGCAGAGCACCATCCGTTTCCGCGCCGTCAGCCGGAACTTTAAAATCTATCTGTCAATTTGCCGTGTTGGTCTGCCGTCCCTTATCCGTCAGGGGCTGACCTCTGTGACCATGGGACTGCTGAACAACATGACAAAGCCCTTCGGCGATGCGGCCATCGCCGCCATGAGCGTGGTCAACCGGTATTCCAATTTCCTGATCTGCGTCGGTCTCGGCATCGGGCAGGGCTTCCAGCCGGTGGCATCCTTCAATTATCAGGCCAGAAAATACGACCGGGTGAAAAAAGGTCTGGTGTTCACCATGTGCTTCGGGCTGGTCTTCATCGGCAGCTTTTCCGTTATCAGCATGATTTGTGCTGAGGGTATCATCGGGATTTTCCAGAAAAGCGAGGCGGTCATTGCCATCGGCTCCACCGCGCTGCGGTATACGGCGATCGGTATGCTGTTTGTCCCCTTCTCCGTACCGGTGAATATGCTTTATCAGAGCATCCAGCAGCCCATCATTTCCTCTGTTCTGTCCCTCATTCGTTCCGGTGCGGTCACAATTCCCATGCTGCTAATTGGGGTTCCCCTGCTGGGACTGCCCGGAATTCAGATCGCTCAGCCTACGGCGGATGTGATAGCTGGACTTCTCAGCATCCCGTTCATCATCCGTTTCCTCAAGGAAACACCCGCGGAGTAACAAAACGCAGGAGCGTCCAAGATCGGTCGCTCCTGCGTTTTTTATACTGAACTCCAATTAAAATCTTTAAAAAAGATTTTAGGGTCTATCTGAAAACCGTCAACATGCCCAAACAGCGGGTCTTTTCCGTCTGCTGTGCACCATTTTCACTTGCAATACACAAAGTATTTCTGCGGAAAAATGGCTTCATCAGACGAAAAATCCCTCGCTGTTGGTCATATTTCCGGTTTTCAGATAGACCCTAATTGCCCAAAGGGCAAGGAGTTCATATGAGACTTGTTTTGTGATTTCTTTCCTTATAAATCACAAAACTGGCAGCGCCATTAGGCGATGCCTTCCTGATTAAAATCAAAGATTTTAATCAGGAAATAGTATTACTTTTTTACGGCGGCAAGAATGTACTTCACCAGCTCGTCCCGGCCGTTCCCCTTCTCCGCGGAGAACGGGATCACCAGGCAGCCCTCCGGAAGCTCCAAATCCTCCCGGATGACCTTCAGGTTCGGTTCCAGCTCGCTTTTTTTCAGCTTGTCCATCTTGTTGGCAACCACCACAAACGGGCACCCGGAATCCAGAAACCACCGCGCCATGGTGATGTCGTTATTAGTGGGCGGATGGCGGTAGTCCACGATCAGTACACCCAGATCAATGCGGTTCGCTGCGAAATAATCCTCCATCAGCCGCCCCCAGCGTTCCTTCTCGCTGGCGGAAACCTTCGCAAAGCCGTACCCCGGCAGATCGACCAGATAGCAGGTGCCGTCCAGCGTGAAGTAATTCACATGGACGGTTTTTCCCGGCTTATCCCCTACCCGCGCAAAGTTTTTCCGCTGCAAAAGGCGGTTGATCACCGAGGATTTTCCCACGTTGGACTTCCCGGCAAAGGCAATTTCCGGAAGCCGTTTTGTGGGGAAATTCTCCTTAGAAGCGGCAGAAATCAGGAATTCCACATTCTGAAAGTTCACAATATTTCCTCCGTTACTGGCGCAGGCCGGGCTTTCTCACTCTGGTACGCACGTCCCCGGGAAGCTCCGTCAGAATGGTGGGGCTGGCCTCCGCAGGCCGGTTCAACGCGGCGGAAAGCACAGTGTCCATAGTCTGAGCGCTGATAAAATTCAGCTGACGCCGGACGGTCTGGTCAATTTCCTCCAAATCCCGCTCGTTGTCCTTGGGAATGATGACGGTGCGCACGCCGTGGCGAAGTGCCGCCATGGTCTTCTCCCGCAGACCGCCGATGCGCATGACCCGTCCCCGAAGAGAAATTTCACCGGTCATGGCGATATCCCGCCGCACGCTGACCCCCGTCAGTGCGGAAACAATGGCCGTGCAGACGGTAACGCCCGCCGAGGGGCCGTCCTTGGGAACCGCCCCCTCCGGGAAATGGACGTGAATGTCCTTGGTCTTGTAGAAGTCCGGGGCGACGCCCAGCTTCTGGGCGTTGGCGCGGATATAGCTCAGCGCCGCGTGGGCAGATTCCTTCATCACGTCGCCAAGATTTCCGGTCAGCTCCAGCTTGCCGGAACCGTCCATGACGTTGACCTCCACCTCCAGCGTTTCGCCGCCGACGCTCGTCCATGCAAGTCCCGTGACCAGCCCCACCTGATCGGTGCAGGGCAGCCGGTCGGGCAGGAACTTGCGCACGCCCAGATAGTTTTCCAGATTGCCGCCGGTGACGGTGATCTTCTTCGGCGTTTCCTGAGAAAGGATCTCCATGTCCGTCTTCCGGCAGATCTCGCCAAAGCAGCGTTCCAGATTCCGCACGCCGGATTCCCGGGTGTAGCAGGAAATCGTCTCCCGGATGGCGTCATCGGTGATGCGAAGCTGCGCCTTTTTCAGACCGTGCTTTTTCAGCTGCTTGGGGATCAGGTGATCCTTGGCGATCATGAACTTTTCTTCATCCGTGTAGGATCCAAGCTCAATGATCTCCATGCGGTCCAGCAGCGGCCGGGGCACGGTGTCCAGCGTATTCGCCGTGGTGATAAACAGCACGTCGGACAGATCAAAGGGGATTTCCAGATAATGGTCACGGTAGTCGTGGTTCTGTTCCGCGTCCAGCACTTCCAGCAGAGCAGCACTGGGATCGCCGCGGTAGTCGGAACCCAATTTGTCGATCTCGTCCAGCAGCAGCACCGGATTGCAGCTACCCGCCTGCGTCATGGCGGTCATGATACGGCCGGGCATTGCGCCGACGTAGGTCTTCCGGTGTCCCCGGATGTCCGCCTCGTCGTGAATGCCGCCAAGGGAAATTCTCGCCATTTTCCGGTTCAGGCTCCGGGCGATGGAATAGGAAATGGAGGTCTTGCCCACGCCGGGAGGGCCTACCAGACACAGGATCTGCGGCGGCATCTGGGGCGCCATTTCCCGGACGGCAATGGTTTCCAGGATTCGCTCCTTCACCTTTTCCAGTCCAAAATGGTCATGCTCCAGAATCTTCCGGGCAGCGGCCACGTCCACCCGCTCCTTGGTCTTGACATTCCACGGCAGCTCCAGCACGGTGTCCAGATAATTCCGCAGCACCGCCCCTTCGGAAGAACCGAAGGGCTGCTTTTTCAGCCGCTCCACGTCCTTCAGGAGCTTCTTCTCCGTCTCCGCTTCCAGATGGAGATTCTGAATGCTCTGGGCGTAGGTATCAAATTCGTCCTCGTCGTCCTCTTCCCCAAGCTCCTCACGGATGGCCTTCATCTGCTCGCGCAGGAAGTAGTCCTTCTGGTTCTGATCGATGGCGGCGCGGGTCTTCTCCTGAATATCCCCTTCCAGCCGGAGCATCTCCACCTCCCGGCGCAGAAGCTGGACGGCAGTTTCCAGACGGCGGACGCTGTTCAGCTGGCAGAGCATTTTCGCCTTGTCCGGGAAGTCAATACCGGAATTCTGGGCGATAGAGTCGGCAATAAAGCCGCTGCTCTCGCTGGCCAGCATCCGCAGCTGAACGGTCTGGGCAGGATGCTCGCACAGCTCCAGATACACGCCATAAAGGGAATTGGCCTCCCGGCGCAGCGCGCGGGCGCGAATGGTGTCCGCCGGCTCCTCCACACTCGCCGATTCCACACTGCCGGAAAGGTACGGCTCGCTCTGAGACAGCTCTGTGATCTTGCCCCGGCTGATGCCGGTGACCAGAATCCGCAGATTCTCTCCCTGCGTTTTCAGCACCTGCTTGACCTTGGCGATACAGCCGACGGCATACAGGTCTTTCAGCGTCGGGTCGTCCACCAGCAAATCCTTCTGAGGGATCAACAGCAGCGTCTGGTCGCCCTGCATGGCCGCTTCCAGCGCCTTTACGGACTTGCTGCGGCCAACTTCAAAATGAACGGTCTGTTCGGGGAAAACGCACAGTCCCCGCAAAGCAAGGATGGGCATTTTCCCTGCAAAAATGGTTTCAGTCAAAGTTCTTCCCTCCTTTTTGAAAAAAGGGGGTAGAAAAACTACCCCCTTGGAAGAATAGAGATATTATTTGCGCCCGGAGATTTTTTCTCTGGGATGGGCGGTGTCCCGCACGATGCCGGGGTCGGCACCCTCGACGGCTTCGGGGGTGATGATGACCTTCTGGATGGACAGGTCGGAGGGGATCAGGAACATGATCTTCGTCATGATCTTCTCCATGATCGCCCGAAGTCCTCTCGCGCCGATCTGACGGTCCAGCGCCTTCTGGGCAATGGCCTGAAGGGCTTCCGGCTGGATCTCCAGCGCCACGCCGTCCATTTCCAGCAGCTTCTGATACTGCTTCGTCAGGGCGTTCTTCGGCTCCACGAGAATCCGCACCAGATCGTCCCGGGACAGGCTGCGCAGCGTGGTGATCACCGGCATACGTCCCACAAGCTCGGGGATAATGCCGAATTTCAGCAGATCGTGAGGCTCCACCTGGGTGAACAATGTACCGACATCCCGCTTGCTCTTGCTTTGTACGGGGGAATCAAAGCCGATGGCGCTCTTGTCAGTGCGCTTCTCGATGATCTTGTCCAGACCGTCGAACGCGCCACCGCAGATAAAGAGGATGTTGGTGGTGTCCACCTGAATCATTTCCTGCTGAGGATGCTTCCTGCCGCCCTGAGGCGGAACATTGGCAACGGTGCCTTCCAGAATTTTCAGAAGCGCCTGCTGCACACCCTCGCCGGAAACATCCCGGGTGATGGAGGTATTTTCGCTCTTGCGGGCGATTTTGTCCATTTCGTCGATGTAGATAATGCCCCGTTCCGCCAGCTCCACGTCAAAATCGGCGGCCTGCAGGAGACGAAGCAGAATATTCTCCACATCGTCGCCCACATATCCGGCCTCAGTCAGCGTAGTGGCGTCCGCGATGGCAAAGGGAACGTTCAGAATTTTCGCCAGCGTCTGGGCAAAGAGGGTCTTGCCGCTGCCCGTTGGCCCAATGAGCAGAATGTTGCTCTTCTGAAGCTCCACATCGGAATCCGCGCCGAAATAGATACGCTTATAATGGTTGTACACCGCGACGGACAGGGCGACCTTCGCCTCGTCCTGCCCCACGATGTAATTGTCCATGAAGGACTTGATCTCTACGGGTGTGGGCAGCTTGTCGGGGGCGTTCAGCCCGCTGCCCGTATCCATTTCCTGCCGCAGAAGCTCGCTGCAGGCAGCGACACAGTCGCTGCAGATATACACCCCAGGACCGGCAATCAGCCGTGACGCCTGATTCTCCCGCTTTCCGCAGAAGCTGCATCGAATCGGCGGCTGCTCAGTGTTCTTTGCCATGACACCGGTACCTCGTTTCTAATGAATTGTTTTAATGATGATCCAGCACCCGGTCGATCAGGCCGAAAGCCTTGGCTTCCTCTGCGGTCATGAAATTGTCACGCTCGCAGGCGGCGGTGACCTCCTCGATGGAGCGTCCGGTATTCTCGGAGAGAATGCGGTTCATCCGCGCCTTGACGGTTTCCAGACGCTTCAGGTGGATAGCCATATCCGTGATCTGACCCTGGGTACCCGCGGAGGGCTGGTGGATCATGATCTCGGAATTGGGCAGCGCCATACGCTTGCCCTTGGCGCCGGCGCTCAGCAGGAACGCGCCCATAGAAGCCGCCAGACCGACGCAGATGGTCGCGACATCGCACTTAATGTACTGCATGGTGTCGTAGATGGCCATACCTGCGGTGACGCTGCCGCCGGGGCTGTTGATATAGAACTGAATGTCCTTGTCCGGGTCCTGTGCTTCCAGATAAAGCAGCTGGGCAACCACCAGACTTGCGGTGGTGTCGTTGACTTCTTCGGACAGGAACACGATGCGGTCGTTCAGCAGACGGGAGAAAATGTCATAGCTGCGCTCGCCGCGGCTGGTCTGCTCAACAACATAGGGAACTAAACTCATGGTAATGTCTCCTTTCAGGGGTTTGAAACATTCTAACCATCGCGGGGAAAGGTTATTCCTATCTAAGGATTATTCCTCGGTCTTCTCCTCGGCCTTGGGGGCTACGGGAACGGCGCTGTCCACGATGACCTTGATCGCCTTGCGGGTCTTGATGCTGCCGGTCAGCTCGTCCATGGGAACCATTTCCTTGACCTTGTCCACTTCCAGCTCGTACTGCTCGGCCAGAGACTTGAATTCCGCCTCGATATCCTCGTCGGAAGCGGTGATGCCCTCGACCTCGGCGATCTTCTCCAGAGTGACGGAGATCTTCGCCTGCTTCTCAGCGGCGGGACGGAAAGCGTTGCGCATGGTGCTGACGTCGCCGCCCATCATCTTGGCGTACTGCTCCATGGAGTAGCCGCTCATCTGCAGCTGATAGCCGAAACGCTCCATCTGGATGTCCAGCTCGTTCTCCACCAGCGCCTTGGGCATATCCACGGTGGTATTCTCGGCAGCCTTGTCCACAGCGGCCTGCTCAAAGGCGCTGTCAGCCTGCTTCTTGGCATTTTCCAGAGCCTTGGCACGGATGTCAGCCTTCAGCTCGTCCAGCGTATCGAACTCGGAAACGTCCTTGGCAAACTCGTCGTCCTGCTCGGGAACGATGGTCTCAGTGACCTTGTTCAGCTTGACGTGGAACACGACGGCCTTACCGGCCAGCTCCTTGTGGTAATCCTCGGGGAAGGTGATGTCGATGTCCTTCTCCTCACCGGCGCTCATGCCGACGATCTGCTCCTCAAAACCGGGAACGAACTGGCCGGAGCCAAGCTTCAGGTCAAAGTTGTCGCCCTTGCCGCCCTCGAAGGGTACGCCATTATCGAAGCCCTCGAAGTCGATGTTGGCGGTGTCGCCCATCTTGGCGGGACGCTCCACGGTCTCGGTGGAAGCGACATTCTGCGCCATCCGATCCAACTCGGCCTGCACCTGCTCGTCGGTGACGTTAACCTCCTCCTTCTCCACTTCCAGACCCTTGTACTGGCCCAGAGTGACCTCGGGGTAGACCTCGGTGGTCAGGGTCAGGGTGACGATGTTGTCGTCGCCGATCTGCATGTCGGTCAGGTTGGGACGGCCGATGGCCTTGAAATCCTGCTTGGCAATGGCGAAGTCATAGATCTCGGGGAAAATCTCTTCCAGACCGTCTTCGTAGAAAACGTGGGCGCCATACATGGCCTCGATCATCTTTCTGGGAGCCTTGCCCTTACGGAAGCCGGGGAGCTGGATGCTCTTGCGGGCCTTCATGTAAGCCTTGTTGACACCGGACTCCATCAGTTCCTTGTCGATTTCGACAACGACGGTAGCCTCGTTGCCTTTTCTTTCGATGCTCTTAACGTTCATTGTAAGTAATCCTCCTAATTGGTTCCCGTGACCGAGACCATTTATTTATAATTGTACAGCCGATATATTCTATCAGAAAAACAAGGAAATGTCCACACTTTTATGAAAAAAGTTTTGAATAATTGCGCTACGGAATGACCTTGTAAGGCCGGAAACCGGTATAATCCGCCGCGACCAGCCGGAAATCCACACCGTCCCACAGTCCTTCCATGGCAAGGGCGTGACTTCCCCCGTGCAGATGGCCGTAAAAGCAGCGGCTGACGCCGTATTTTTCCAGAAGCTGCAAAATTTCCGGACATTCGTATCCACGGTACCGTGGCGGATAGTGGAGGAAAACCATCTTCCGCATATCCCCCGCCGCCTTCAGTGAGGCTTCCAGCCGCAGCAGCTCCCGCTTGAACACTTTTTCGTCATGCTCGCCGGAACGGTCTTCCTCATAAAACCACCCCCGGGTGCCGCAGATGGCGACACCCTCATATTCATAGCAGTTGTTGTTCAGAAGATTCAGGTTTCCAAAGCCGTTTTCCTCACAGAACTTCCGGAATTTCGCCGCCGTGCTCCACCAATAGTCGTGATTTCCCTTTAGAATGATCTTTCGTCCGGGAATGGCGTTGATCCACGCAAAATCCGCCTTCGCGCCGGACAAGTCCAACGCCCAGCTCAAATCCCCCAGCAGAACCGTGGTATCCTCCGGCCGGATGACGGACAGGCCGTCTCTGAGCTTGTCCATGTAACCAACCCATGCGCCGCCGAAAATGTCCATGGGCTTCGGTGCGCCCAGACAAAGATGCAGGTCGCCGATGGCGTACAGAGCCATGGAACACCTCCTTAATTGTTTGGGTCTATCTGAAACCCTAATAGCTGTAGCAGAAGATATGAGAACCAATCGTCCCCCATATCTTCTTGTTCACGGCGAATTTCGCGTAGAAAACCACATCCTCGGGCAGCACATACGGCCCGTTCAGCGCCCGTTCGATGGCCTTGTACTGGGTATCCGTAGGCTTTGCGAGGTACAGGTTTTTCACCGCCGCAAATTGATCCTTCGCGTATATGATGCTGTTGATGGAAGACTGGAAATTCCCGGATTTCAGGCGGTTGAAGATCACCTCGGCCACCGCCTGCTGGCCTTCAAAGGGCTCGCTCTGGGCTTCCATGAAAATCAGGTCGGCCATCAGCTTGATCTCCGCGTCCGTCAGTTCCAGACCGGGGTAGCGGGATTCCTCGGGCGCCGGTTCCGGTTCGTAGATGAACGGTTCTTCCGGCATCTGCGTCTTGTCGTAGATCCATGCGCCCTCATAACCCGCGATCAGCTTGCCGTCGGGGAAGCCGTTTTCCAGCAGCTCGCCCACGCCCCAGGCACTGTAGTCCCTGTCATCCGGGTCAAGCACCCAAATTTTTCCGTCCTCAGTGACGCCGGTCAGGACGATGAAGTGGTTTCCTCCCGGAAACACCGACCTCGACCCCATCAGCGCAATGGCGATCTTCCCTTCCCGGACGGCTTTCAGCGCCTCGTTCACATTCAGCGCCCGTTTCCACGGAATCTGCATCAGATCGGAAACCTTTTCCAGCCGTTTGTAATGGCTGCCGCCGTACTGCACCGCATAATCGGCGATGTCGGCGGGGGTGTAAACATGGTCGGTCATATAGGTTGCGACCATAGCCAGCGCGGCGACGCTGCTTCCGCTGGTCGCAATGGTGCCATTGCCGTACCGGATGTCGGGATATTCCGACTGGTGATAGTGGGGAACCGCGTCGATCGTGACCTTCGGCGCTTCGGTCTCCACAGGAACGGTTTCTTCCGGCAGGGTCGTTTCCGCTGCCGTCTCCTCCGGGACCGTTTCCTCCGTCGGGACAGTCGTCGCTGCGGTTTCCGGCGGCACAGTCTCAGTGGCCTCGGTCATCTCCGTTGTTTCCTCCGGAGCGGCATCCGCAGTTGCCTGCCGTATGCATTTGTACGAGAAAAACACCGCCGATACCAGCGCAATGGCAACGACCACAATCAGGCAGGCTGTCTTTATATATCGTGTCATTTGTATCCTCCAATGGGGGAATTTCTGTCTGTTACAAATACTGTTCCAGCGCATCCTCGGAAACGCCGAGGGCATTTGCTACCGTTCCGGCGTCACAGATGGGGCTTTTCTCCGCCAGCACCAATGCATGGCAGCTCTCCCCTGTTCTGCCCCGGAAATCCAGCAGTCCCGCGTAAGCAAGGGCGGCATAGGGCGACAGCAGATACCCGGCAGAACCGCGGATACCGGAAATGGTAGAGATCATGCGGCGGCTGCTGACGACGCTGACGTCCAGCCCCTCCCCCAGCCGGGGAAGCACGCTGTCTCTCGGGCAGTACATCCCGCCCCGGCGGCAGGCATCCAGATAAATGTCCACCTCCGCCAGTCCGCCGCAGGCATAGATCAAGCGCTCCAGCCCTGCGGGCAGCGTCACATCCGCCTCCGGCGTACCGGTGGGGACGCTGACGGTGTCCGTGCGGAACTGTCCATGATGGATCAGGTTCCACAAATTCCCGTTTTCGTTGCAGCAGCAGATGATATTCCCGATGGGCAGTCCCCACGCCCGGGCGTACCACGCGCTCATGGGCAGGTCAAAATTGCCGCACACCACGGAAATATCCACGCGCTTTTCATGCTCCGTGATTCCCGCCCGGGCAAACTCGCCGAAAATGCCGAACAGCACAGCGATCCCCACGGCGGTTTTCGCCCAGCCGCCGTCGGCGCCGGGGCAGCCACCCCGCAGCTGCTCTGCGAGAATGTGTACCAGATGGTCAAACGTCCATTCCGGATTGTGCCAGCATTCCCCGGCAATAATTCGCTGGGGCAGATTCACCAGTCGGACGGGATAGCGCCCGACGCAGAATTCCACATCCCACCGGGTCAGCTTCGTGTTGAACAGCCGGTTCAACACCTCGGCGACGCACTGGTGAAAGGACTTCTCTTTCAGAGCGTCGATTTCCTCCCGGGAGAAAACAGGCTCCCGGAACGGCACGTACAGCCCGCCGTCCGGCCCCCGGTTTTCCCGCAGAACACGCTGGGCGGTGTAGGCGTCCCGGTTATTTCGCGTGGTCACATACAGCACATTCCATCACTCCAATGGCATTGTTCCAGAAAATGTTGCCCACCGTTTTTTCATCCAATCCGCGCTCCAGCAGCCGCTGCGCCAGAACAGGCCAGCTCTGAACGCCCTCAAATCCGGCGGGCATTTCGGTAATTCCGTCCAGATCGCCGCCCAGGGCAATGTGCTTTCCGCTGGGGTCAAGCTCCATAAAATGAAGAATGTGGTCGCACATGGTATCCAGCGTAGGCTTCTCCCCGGTGAACTCCGCGCAGACGTTGTACCCGGCCACGCCGCCGGTCTGGGCGATGGCGCGGAACATGTCGTCCGTCAGGTTGCGGCTGTTGCTCCAGACGGCGCGGCTGTTGGAATGAGTGGCGACAATGGGCGCCCGGGTGATATCCATAATATCCCAGAAGCCCTCGTCACTGATATGGCTGACGTCGATCAGCATTCCCAAACGCTGGGCTTCTTCCACATACGCCCGCCCCTGATCGGTCAGTCCGCCGCCGGTCTCATGGGAGCCTGTGAGAGGGTTCTTTTCATTCCAGCCAAGGCTGGAGATGCGGAAGCCGATAAGCCAGAGACTGCTCAGCAGCTCCGGGTCGTATCCGATTCCCGCTGTTCCTTCCAGCGTCAGAATGGCGGACATCTTTCCATTTTTTCGGTTTTCCTCAATTTCCTTCGGAGAATAGGCAATGGAAATCAAATCCTTGTTCTTGTCCATTTCCCGCTGGAGCGTGGCGATTTCCCGCTCAAAGGCGACTACGGGCGACACATGGTGGTATTCTTCCATGAACGGCGTGGTGAAGCAGGCAAAGCACTGGGCATAGCCCCCCAGCCGGGACGCCCGCTCCAGATCGATATGGAAGCGGTTCTTCCGCAGGCTGCCCGCCTGATTCATATCGTCGCCCAGAAGTGCAAGCACTGTATCACAATGCAGGTCGATCACAGGAAAATTCATTGAAAGGCATCCTCCAAATGGTGAATTTCCGGGTGAAGCGTCTGGGTTCCATCCGGTGCGTAGATTTCAATAACGTCAAACCGGGGCTGCAAATCCGTGGGGTTTTCGGATAAATACAGCGCGGCGGTAGTGCGGATTCTGTCCTGCTTTCTCCCGTCAACGTACTCCATCGCATGAGCAAAATCCGCCGATTTCCGAAGTTTTACCTCCACAAATACCAAAAAGGCTTTGTTTTTGACAATGAGGTCGATTTCCCCGAACCGGCAGCGGTAGCCGCTTGCCACGACGGTATACCGCTTTTTCCGCAGGTATTCCGCCGCCAATGCTTCACCCCAAGCGCCTGTCAGCTTACTTTTCCCCATAAAACTTTTTGAGGAAGCTCATCCGGTGGATGGGACAGGCGCCATATGCGCGGAGGGCGTCGTAATGTGCCCGTGTGGGATAGCCCTTGTGGATGTCAAAGCCATACTGGGGGTACTGCTTCGCCATTTCCAGCATAAAGTCGTCCCGGGAGACCTTGGCAAGCACCGACGCCGCGGCGATATTGGCGCTGAGACTGTCCCCCTTGACCACGGTTTTTACCGGTATCCCGAAATTCTTTTCCCGGTTTCCGTCGATCAGAACGAGGTCGGGCTTTACGGCAAGCTGCCCCAGCGCCCGCTCCATGGCGAGAAACGTGGCCTGTAAAATATTGATTTCGTCAATTTCCTTCTCCGTGGCGAATCCGATCCCGTAGGCGATCGCCTGCTCCTGAATGATTGGGAACAGCTCCCGGCGTTTTTTGTCCGTCAGCTTTTTGCTGTCCGTCAGCCCGGGAATGTCCAGATGGGGCGGCAAGATCACCGCCGCCGCGTACACAGGGCCAGCCAACGGCCCGCGGCCGGCTTCGTCCACGCCACAGATCGTCCCTACGCCGCCGGAAAAGAATCCATCTTCAATTTCCCACATTTTTCCGTCGCTCATACCATATCCTCCGGCATTTCCAGAGTAAAATTACCCAATTTTCCGCTTCTGAATTCATCCAGCAGGACTTTTGCCATCCGTTCGGTGTTCACTTCCCCGCCGGAGACCAGATACCCCCGCTTTCTTCCGGCCATTTCCAGCAGCTGCCAGCCGGGCGTCCCTTCCGGCGCTTCCACCTTGTAGCGCTCCAGCAGGGTCTGGGGATAGAACTTGTGCAGCAGCTCCATCAGGCGGTACGCCAGCTCCTCAAGGTCGATGACGCCTTCCTTGACCGCGCCGGTGTAGGCCAGCATCATGCCCACCTCCGGGTCTTCAAATTTCGGCCACAGAATGCCGGGGGTGTCCAGCAGCTGCAGACCGCTGTCCACCGTCACCCACTGCTTGCCCCGGGTCACGCCGGGACGGTTCTCCGCTTTCGCGCTTTTGCGGCCGGAAATCTGATTAATTAAGGTAGATTTGCCCACATTGGGGATTCCAACCACCATCACCCGAAGGGGCCGGTTCATTCCCCGTTTTGCGTCCCGTTCCAGCTTTTCGGCACAGGCCAGCCGTGCCGCAGGGGTAAATGCGGAAATTCCCTTTTTCGATTTGCAGTCCGTGGCGATGACCGCCATGCCTTTGCGCCTAAAATACTCCGCCCACTTCTTTGTGGCAGCAGGGTCAGCCAGATCCATACGGTTCAGCACGATCATCCGGGGCTTGTCGCCGCAGATGGCGTCAATATCCGGATTCCGGCTGGAAACGGGAATCCGTGCATCCACGATCTCGCACACCGCGTCCACCAGCTTTAGGTCTGCTTCGATCTGCCGCCGGGTCTTGGTCATGTGGCCGGGATACCACTGAATGTTCATGTTGTCTGTCATTGTATCGCTCCGACTCTGTCAAATTCTCTGGGGTACGTCCCATCGTCCGTGCCGGGATACATCAGGAAAATCGCCTTGCCCAGCACTTCCCGCCTGTCGATCTGCCCCACATCGGGGTAACGGCTGTCCTTGGAAATGCCACGGTTGTCCCCCAGCACGAAAATGCACCCCTCGGCCACCGTCAGCGGGAAATGAACGCCGCCGTCCACGGTGGTCAGCGCGTTGATATAGTCCTCCTGCAGCACCGTACCGTCCACGGAAACTTCTCCGGTTTCAAAATCGATGTCCACGGTCTGCCCTTCCGTCGCAATGACCCGCTTGACAATGGGCTTGCCGTTGTCGAAGGATTCCTTGCTGATGACGACGATGTCCCCCCGCTGAGGGGTATGGTAAAACGTGTTGTTCAGCAGGAGCAGGTAGTCCCCGTCCAGCAGCGTCATCCGCATACTTCCGCCGGATACCACAATAATGCGGAACACCAGCAGAAACAGCAGCATCACGATCAAAAGCAGATACAGCATATCGTGGGCATACAGCAGCACACTTTTCTGCCAGCCCAGCTTTTCTTCTTCCTTTTTCTTCCTCTTTTCCGCCATAGCAGCGTCCCTCCCATAAAAAACGGCATACGCCATTGGGATAATCTCCCTTTAGTATAGCACAATAAGCGCCCGTTTTCTATACTAAAATGTAAATATTTCCCCTGCGCCGCACCGGCAGCAGGGAAATCCCCGCATTGTAGGGTCTATCTGAAAACCGTCAACATGCCCAAACAGCGGGCCTTTTCCGCCTGCTGTGCACCATTTTCCCTTGTAATACACAAAGTATTCCTGCGGAAAAATGGCTTCAGCAGGCGAAAAATCCCTCGCTGTTGGTCATATTCCCGGTTTTCAGATAGACCCTAATAAAAAAAGAGGGCAAAGCCCTCTTTTTTTATTGAATTGCAGCTTAGACCTTCTCCTTGACCTTGGCAGCCTTGCCGGCGCGGTCGCGCAGGTAGTACAGCTTTGCCCGACGGACCTTGCCCTTGCGGACGGTCTCGATCATGGCAACGTTGGGAGAATGCAGGGGGAAAACCTTCTCGCAGCCCACGCCGTAGGAGATACGGCGAACGGTGACGGTCTCACCGATGCCGCCGTGCTTACGGGCGATAACGGTGCCTTCGAACACCTGAATACGCTCACGAGCGCCTTCCTTGATGCGCACATGCACACGAACGGTGTCGCCGACCTTAACTTCGGGCAGCTCCTCCTTCATGTACTGGCTGTTCAGAGCCTTAACCAAATCCATTTTGTTGTCCTCCTTAAATATTAGGCGTTCATGCCGCGCACAGGCCGGCAGAGGACTCACCTTGATTTCAGACCGATTTATTTTAGCATACGTCCGCCTGAAAATCAAGCCTTATTTTACAAAAAATTCAGAAAATAAGGAGGAAAACAAACGCTATTGATAGCTGTAGCTTCTGTCCGCCCCGGCGCCCAGGCGGGTCAGGCTTACCGTTTTCGCCGAACGGTTGACGGTCACGAAGTCGATGACGTGTTCCGCCGCCGTTCCGGCGGTTCTGACCACCTCGCTGTCGGCGGCCAGACTGTGCGCGTCCGACGCGATCGTAACGACCGGATAAGGCGTTTCGTCCGTGACGATGCTGTCGCCGTGGCTGTGGCCGCAGAAGAATCCGACAATCTTCCCGTTGCGCTTCCCCGTAAAATTGCAGGAAACGGAAACATAGTCCCACGCCCCCGCCGTTCCGCTGGTGCCGGTGTAGCTGGTCTTATTCAAAAATGCCGCCAGAATTCCGCGCAGTACCGTCATATCCCGGATCTGGGCTGAATAGGCCGCGACTGGCGGCACATGGGCGAACAGCGCGACGCACCATCCGTCCTCCGAAAAGGAAAGCGCCGTATCCGCCAGCCAGTTCAGCTGCGTGTTGCCGTAACCGAAGCTCGCCGTCCGCAGATGGGCACTGTCCGTCCAGCAGGAATTGAGAACGATCAGCCGCATTTTCGCCGCCGGATCATCCACATAAAAGTAAGACCCGTCCCCGCCGAAATGCCGCCGCTCGTCCTCCGCCTGACTGCGGAAAATCGCCCCGAACATGGCTCCGGCGCTCATCTGCGCCGTGCCGTAGGAGCCGTCGTGGTCGCCCTGCGCCTGTAAAAGCTTGCGTGCGCCGATGGGACGCAGATTTTTTGCCCCGGCAGCAATGCTTTCCCGGGCGGCAGTCTCGGTGTCCGCGTCCGTGCGGCACACATCGCCGCAGCAGACCGCAAAGAGAACGCCGCAGGCGTCCATCACCGCCGCCGTCAGATTGCCGGTTTTCCCCGAATTGGGCGTGGTGCTGTCAGGAACGGCATGAACATCCGAAAACAGAGCAAACGTCACGCAGTCCATACCGCCCGCGTCCTGCTTTGCCGTTACTTTGGCGGCAGCCGCAGCCACGGCCTCCTGCCAGTAGGACGGCACCGTGTAGCCCGTCACTGCCCGATCGACGTACCGCCTTGTGGCGGCGTCGTCGTCCGCCTGCGGGTCCCGCACGCCCCGAAGGCGGGTAGTGCGGAAATCTATGATAACGCCCGGCTCGGAGGTCAGCCTACCGGTGATGTTGATGAGCCGGATGTTCCCCACATTGGAATTGAATTTGCCCTTCAGGGACTCCAGCCATTCCGCCTCGGTGCCGGTAAATCCGTTGTTCTGGGCGATCTCATAAGCGGACGCGCCGTCAAATTCCCCGCTTTCCTTTGCCTGCGCCAGCGCGGTATCCACGGCCTCGTCCAGCGGCGGGATCGTCACCGCCTCGACCTGAGAGACAATGCCATGCCCGTTCACCCCGGATACCTTCAAAAACTGCCCGATCTCGGCGTTTTTGGGAGCGTTGAGCAGCCCGTCATAGCAGAAATAATCCTCCGATTCCAGCCCGCCGGGAATCGCCCCGTGAACCTGAAACAGAATGTGAAACGTGCTGACTCTGGCGTCCCCCTGCGTCAGCACCACGGAGAGTATCCCGTTTCCCGGACAGGACAGCACCTGCGGCGCAAGCTCCACCGTCAGCACGTTCCCGGATGCCGACCACGCAGGGCTGCCGTCTGGCAGAGAATCGTACTCCCCGCCGGTGCCGTCAGGCTTCCGGAATCGAACCGCCGCGTGGACGTCCTCGGGAATTTCCCAGCTTTCCCCGCCGCAGAGGAGGGACAGCTCCAGCTGTCGGGCGTACTGGTCGCCCTCCACCATGTCCACCCGGGGCATGACCGCCTGTCCGGACAGGTCTATTTCCAATTTGTGTTTGACATACATCATGTCAACCCCCTTTCGCCCGAAGGGGGAAAAACGAAGTCCGTTGCACAAAAGAAAGCAACGCAGCGGAAAAAATCCGTCTGCGCTGCTCAAAATACCATATCAATCAGCCGTTTTTACACCCTGAACGGCGTTTTTTCTGTTCATGGGATTCCACTTTCCGCTGATGTAATACCCGGCAAACAGGAGGAACAGCAGCAGGTTATGGGCGATCATGCACGCCCACGCGGACACCAGCCCCATCCCCAGCAGCTGGGTGCAGATAAACGTGCCCACAATGCGCACGCCCCACATGCCCGCGATGCTGCAAACAAAAGGCATCATAGTGTTCCCCATGCCCTGCATCATGCCCTCGACAATGATGGACACGCCGTAAAACGGCTCGGACACCGCCACCATCCGCAGAACCGTGACCCCGAGTGCGATCACCTGAGCGTCTCTGGAAAACAAACGCATCATGTTGGGCGCGAACAGGAACAGCAGCGACCCGGAGACGATCATCAGACTGACCTCGATAAACAGAATCATCCGCCCCAGCTCCTTGACCCGCCGGTTGTCCCCCGCCCCCAGAGCGTTGCCCGCCAGCGTCGCCGCCGCGGTCTGCATCCCGTAGCCGGGAATGTAAAACGCGGATTCCACCGTGTTGGCGATCGTGTGGGCGGCGGTAGCGATCTCGCCCAAAGAGTTTATCATCGACGCAAAGGCCACATATCCCAGAGAAGTACCGAAGCGCTGCAAGGCATTGGGCAGCGCCACCCGCAGGCAGGGCTTCAGCACATCCCAGTCCGGCCGCAGTTTCTGCCCCTTGGGAGACAGCAGCGGGTGCCGCCAGAGCACCACGGTGATGCACACGCCGCCGATCACGAAGGAAATGGCGCTTGCCACAGCCGCGCCGATGACGCCCCATCCCGCGCCGAAGACGGTCATGCCCCACACCTGCCGCGTGGGATAGATGAGCAGAAAGTTAAGGACAACATTGACCCCGTTCACCAGAAAACCGACCCGCATGGGCGTTTTGGCGTCCCCTGCCGAACGAAGCAGCGTACCGAAAATCGTAATGGCCGCCCGGGCCAGCATGGGGGTGTACAGAATGAAAAAGTATTGGGCAGCCAAGTCCTGAATGGCCGGGTCAACCTGCATCCACACCGGCACCTTGCTGCTCAGCGCCAGCATCAGCACAGTAAAAAACGTGCCGCAGACCAGAACCGCCAGCACCGCCTGAGACGAGGCTTTCCCCGCCCGCTTCGTATCCCCCGCCCCGCAGGCCTGAGACACGAAGGACAGAAAGCCCACGCCAATGGCGGCAACGGTGCTGCCGATCAGCCAGTTGACCGTGCTGGTAGCGCCCACCGCCGCAGTCGCCTGCGTACCGATTGCGCCGACCATAGCGGTGTCGATATACTGCACCGCCGTCTGCATCAGCTCTTCCAGCATAGTCGGCCACGCCAGAGTCAGAATGGTCGGCACCATCCCCCACGGAAGAAAAGAACACTTCGTTTTTTCCATGAAATCCTCACATCTTTTTTTTCTGTATTATCCAACAAATATCCCCAATTGTCAACTCTGCACGACATTTCCCGCACGAAGCAAAAGCATAAAAATAGGAAGTCCGAAGACCTCCTATTACTCGTTATCGTGGCTCATCGCTTTCAGCATCTGGATAGCCGCAGCCTTCTGACTCGGCGTCAGGCAGACCCAGCAGTCAAACAGCTCTTTCATATCCGGGGTCAGCTCCACCATATCGGTGTCCGCGAAAAACTGGGACATGGTGATGCCGAATCCCTTGCAGATCGTCTCAAGGGTTGCAATGGAGGGAACAGTATTTCTTCTGAAAATATTTCCGATGGTGGACTGTGCCAGACCGCATTCCTTTGAAAGCTTATACTCCGTCCAACCACGTTCCCGCAATAACTGCTGAAGCCGCGCGTGCGTATCCATAGCATCACAACCTTTCTCGCATCTATTTTACTTCTTAATTGAGACATAAAATACATACGAGTTGAAACGAAAATAGGTATGTGTTACGATGTATTCAGGAACCAGTATTGGAGGAGTTAAAATGACAGAAAACGAAAAACGTATGCGCCGGGTTTGCTTTACCGGTCACCGTCCAGAAAAACTGACACGTTCCGAAAACACCATAAAAAGAGAGCTGGAAAAGCAAATCCGGCAAGCGATGGCCGATGGACTGAATGTATTTATTTCTGGCATGGCAAGGGGTGTTGACATTTGGGCTGCTCAAATCGTGCTGAAACTTCGTAATGAAGGTGCTGATGTCAAGCTGATATGCGCTTGCCCTTATAAGGGGTTTGAAAACGGATGGAGCCGAGAGTGGCAGCGGCAGTACAAAGAAATATTGGAATCAGCAGACCTCATTAAATACGTCTGTATAGACTATAGTCGGGCATGTTTTCAAATCAGAAATGAATGGATGGTCAACCACGCTATCAGAGTTATTGCGGTATTCAATGGTGAAAAAGGTGGGACTAAAAATACAATGGATTATGCGGCAAAAATCGGTGTGCCTGTTGTCTGCATTAAGGGATAGCATCACATACCTAATACAAACAGGCTCTGGGGCAATCCTAAAGCGGTTACCCCAGAGCCTGTCTTCATCAAAAAAGAAACCGGACATCAATCGCGGTACGCATCATACCGAAATTGCTGTCCGGTTTTGAAAATAGTGACCTACTTTGATACAAAATGCACACCCCTTACGACCTTTCGTTAAAAGGTGCCGAGTACCGTTAAAAAGTGCACACCCCAACAAATGATGTGGTTTTTAATTCCTTCTCAAGCACGTCCGCATACTGCTGTATAGCATTTCCTAGCTTCCCCGACAAAGCCTGCAGCTCGGCACTTTCCAAATATTTTTGCGGATTTTTTCTAACCTCTAAGGCGGTTTCAAGTGCGGTGATGTTGTAGAATAAACAGTTTTGCAATGCCCACTCTCCGGCAGCCGTTTTGGAAATGATTTTTCCGGTACGAAGTGTGTAAATGCATCTGGCAATATCCAAAAGCCAACCAAAAGAATAGATACTTCGTCCGGTACTGCTTGCATATTTTCGAATCGTATCGTAATGAAATTGTATATTTGTTTTTATGTCCTCAAAAGAAGGCGGAGTCAATTGTCCCCGTATGTCTTTTCCATGTAAGAGACGGCTGTAGTCAAGCAGTTCTTTCATGCAACACGCATCAAAATGATAGCTGTCAGTAATTCTTTGTCCACTTGTTCCCCAATAGACAACTCTATCCGGAACCTTGCGAATAAATGTGTTCAGTGTCAACATGCCACCCTCAAAGCAACGGTAAAACGGATTATCGGACTCGGCGGCAGTAATACTCTGCCGGAGGCAAACAAGTTCATTAGCCTGTTGTTCGGAAATAGACTTTTGGGTTAGAACGAGAATATCTATGTCGCTCCAGCCGTATTGAAAATCATCTAACACATAAGAACCATAAATGTAAACAGAAGGATCGTTAAGCGAAAGGACATCGGCAATTTGGGTAGTCATATTTTTTATTGCAGCATTTAATTTCACTTTATTCCCTCCTACACATTTATTGAGAAAAATGGACACCAATCATGATACCTATTGTATCACAATTGGTGTCCAGTTATGGTGGGCGAGGCGGGACTTGAACCCGCACGTCCGCAGTGAACACTAGAACCTGAATCTAGCGAGTCTACCAATTCCACCACTCGCCCATATCTGCCTGCCGGTTTCCCTCAGCGCTCGGATATCGTATCACAGCAGGCGAAATTTGTCAACAATTATTTGTCAATCCTTGTAATAGAGCATACAGTGGCAATAGCCCTTGAAATTCGGGTCTGCGATCTGCTCCCGGAATTCCTTACAGATGCACTTATTGTCCTCCGTCCGCTCCAGCCGACAGGGGCAGTAGCCTCCCGTGTGCTTCAGACCTTCCCGAATGGTTTTTACCAGTTCCTTGTCATCATTGAGCCGAACCGCCATCATCCGACACTTCCTTTCAGGGAACATTATAAATCGGCAAAAACCACTTGTCAACAGAATTCAAACAGCCTTTCCAGATAACTGCACGGAACAAATTCCCCGGCACGCGCCATGGCCAGAATCGTTTCCCTGTCCGCGTACATTTTGTCCACGGTCTCGCCCTCCTGCAAGCACCAAGTCAAAAGAATACAGCCCACTGCACACGCAATGAGCTGTATTGTGGCGGAGAGAGTGGGATTCGAACCCACGGTGGGTTGCCCCATCACCAGTTTTCAAGACTGGCTCCTTAAACCGCTCGGACATCTCTCCAGACTTCATAAAATATATCATCCAGAGGGAAAATTGTCAAGAGCTTTGACGCAGGGGCGAGATTAGTGCTTGACAAACATTCTGCCATATGCTAGAATACTTTGGCAATCAAGTGAATAGTTTTCTTTTTATTCGGAGTGATACCCAAGAGGCCGAAGGGGCTCCCCTGCTAAGGGAGTAGGCGTCTAAAAAGCGCGCGAGGGTTCAAATCCCTCTCACTCCGCCATTTTGTCCACCGCAATTCTATCGGAATTGCGGTGGTTTTTCTGCGTCAGCGCAAACCTGTCGGTCAGGCGTTGACAAACGCCCTCCGAACGATTACAATAGACAAAAATTACATTATGAGGTGATTTCTCATGGATTCCAAGCTGCGCCCCGAAACACTGTGCATTCAGGCCGGTTATACGCCCAAAAACGGCGAGCCCCGCCAGATCCCCATCGTCCAGAGTACCACATTCAAGTACGACACCTCCGAGGATATGGGAAAGCTCTTTGATCTGGAAGCCGAGGGTTATTTCTACTCCCGTCTGGCAAATCCCACCTGCGACGCCGTCGCCGCCAAGATCTGCGCGCTGGAGGGCGGCACCGCCGCCATGCTCACCGGTTCCGGACAGGCGGCCAACTTCATGGCGGTGTTCAACATCGCCGGATGCGGCGATCACATCGTTGCCAGCTCCGCCATCTACGGCGGCAGCTTCAACCTTTTCTCCGTCACCATGAAGAAAATGGGTCTGGAAACCACCTTTATCGACCCGGACTGCACCGAGGAAGAACTGAACGCCGCCTTCCGTCCCAACACCAAAGCCGTGTTCGGCGAGACCATCGCCAACCCCGCCCTGACGGTGCTGGACATTGAGAAATTCGCCAAGGCCGCCCACGCCCACGGCGTTCCTCTCATTGTGGACAACACCTTCGCCACCCCCATCAACTGCCAGCCCTTTCAGTGGGGCGCGGATATCGTCACCCACTCCACCACCAAGTACATGGACGGTCACGCCTCCGCTCTGGGCGGCGCCATCGTGGACAGCGGCAAGTTCGACTGGACGGCCTACCCGGACAAGTTCCCCGGCCTGTGTACCCCCGACGACAGCTACCACGGCGTCACCTACACCCAGCGCTTCGGTCTCGGCGGCGCGTTCATCACCAAGTGTACCGCCCAGCTGATGCGGGACTTTGGCTGCGTCCAGTCCCCCCAGAGCGCGTTCCTGCTGAATCTGGGTCTGGAAAGCCTGCCCTTCCGCATGAAGCAGCACTGCGCCAACGCCCAGGCCGTGGCGGAATATCTGCAAGGTCACGAGAAGGTCAAGTGGGTGAAGTTCGCCGGATTGAAGGGCGACAAATATTACGATCTTGCCCATAAGTACATGCCGAACGGCACCTGCGGCGTCATTTCCTTCGGCCTTTACGGCGGCCGGAAGGCGGCCGAGACCTTCATGAAGCACCTGAAACTGGGTGCCATCGAGACCCACGTAGCCGATTCCCACACCTGCTGCCTGCACCCCGCTTCCTCCACCCACCGTCAGATGACCGACGCGGAGCTGGACGCCGCCGGTGTCGGTGCCGACCTCATCCGTCTGAGCTGCGGTCTGGAAAACGCGCAGGATCTTATCGAGGACATCGCGCAGGCATTGGAGAACGTGTAATCAGGAGGAAAGCGTATGCCCATTCAGATTCCCAACGACCTGCCGGCAGCGGGCATTCTGCAGCAGGAAAACATTTTCGTTATGCGAAAGACCCGGGCAGAGACCCAGCACATCCGCCCTCTGGAAATCGTGCTGTTGAATCTCATGCCAACGAAAATCGTCACGGAGACCCAGCTCAGCCGTCTGCTCGGCAATACGCCCCTGCAGGTGCATCTGGAGCTGATGATGGTCTCCTCCCACCGCTCCAAAAATACCCCGCAGGAGCATCTGCTGAATTTCTATAAAACCTTCGACGAACTGAAAGACCGGAAATTCGACGGCATGGTGATCACCGGCGCGCCGGTGGAGCAGATGCCCTTTGAAGAGGTGGACTACTGGCCGGAGCTGTGCCAGATCATGGAGTGGAGCAAAACCAACGTCCATTCCACCTTCCACATCTGCTGGGGCGCGCAGGCGGGACTTTACTACCACTACGGCATTCAGAAAAAAGCCCTCCCGGAAAAGCTGTTCGGCGTGTACCCCCATCACGCGGACTACAAGCGTGCCATTCTGCTCCGGGGCTTCGACGACGAATTCTGGATTCCCCACTCCCGGCACACCACCGTGGAGCGCGCCGACATTGAAGCCGTTCCGGGCCTGAAAATTCTGGCTTCCTCTCCGGATGCCGGGGTCTACGCCGCCATGAACAAGGAAGGCCGTCAGATTTTCGTCACCGGCCACGCCGAGTACGATGCGGACACGCTGGAAAAGGAATACCTCCGGGACAAAGCGCAGGGTCTGCCCATCCACGTCCCGGCGAACTACTATCCCAACGACGATGACACCCAGCGCCCCGTCGTCCGCTGGCGGGGACACGCCCATCTGCTGTTCAGCAACTGGCTGAACTACTTTGTCTATCAGACGACGCCTTACGACATCATGGCCGTCGGCGTGGAGTCCACTTCCGAATAAAAGTTTACAATGCAGCCGCCGTCCCACACTTGAAATGGGACGGCGGCTGCTGTATAATTCTGGAAAATATGAATTGCGAGGTTAAAACGATGCTCACCACAATTCTTTTTGATCTGGACGGCACACTGCTTCCCATGGATCAGGAGGTGTTCGTCAAGGACTACCTGAACCGTCTGGCAGCCAAAATGGTGCCTTATGGCTACGACCCTCAGATGTTGGTCAAGGCCGTCTGGCGCGGCACCGGCGCTATGGTCGCCAATGATGGCAGGAAGAGCAACGAGGCCGTCTTCTGGGAAGCCTTCGCCGACATGTTCGGTCAGGACGCATTGGAAGACGTCCCCCTCTACGACGAATTCTACGAAACGGAATTTCAGGAATGCCGCCACAGCTGCGGCTTTCAGCCCGCCGCGGCGGAAACCATTCGCACCCTCCACGCCATGGGGTACCGCACCGTGCTTGCCACCAATCCCCTTTTCCCGCCCACGGCCACCCAGAGCCGGGTCCGGTGGGCCGGTCTGACGCCCGAGGACTTCGAGTTCATCACTACATATGATAATTCCTCCTTCTGCAAGCCAAATCCGGACTACTACCGGGAAATTCTGGGTAAACTGGGGTTGAACGCCGGAGAATGTCTCATGGTGGGCAACGACGTAAACGAGGACATGATCGCCCAAACCCTTGGTATGCAGGTATTCCTCCTCACCGACTGCCTCATCAATAAAGAAAACAGGGATATTTCTCAGTATCCATACGGCAGCTTCCCGGAGCTGATGGACTATATCCGGGGCTTATGATATGACGGTTTTTCTGTTTCTTTTGTGTGCCATCGCGGCAATTTTGCTGATGGGAGGGTACTATACCTACCGCATCGCATTCTACTCCCCGAAAAAGGGGCGGGACAAAATCTCCACCTTCGCCAGCCACAAATATGACCCCTACCGCAAGGAGATCAACCGCCTGTTCTGCCAGCTCAGCGACCGTCCCTACGAGGAGGTTTCCATCGTATCTTTCGACGGGCTTACCCTGTTCGGGCGTTATTACCACGTCAAAGACGGTGCGCCGCTGGACATCGGCTTTCACGGCTACCGCAGCAGCGCCCTGACGGACTTCGCCGGGGGCAGTGAGCTGAGTTTCTCTATGGGGCACAATCTCCTGCTCATCGACGAACGCGCCCACGGCAGAAGCGAAGGCCGCACCATCACCTTTGGCATTCAGGAGCGGTGGGACGTGGAAAGCTGGGCACGCTACGCCGTGGAGCGATTCGGTGCAGATGTGCAGATTATCCTCTACGGCGTTTCCATGGGTGCGGCGACGGTGCTGATGGCTGCCGGGCTGGACTTGCCCGAAAACGTGAAAGGAATCATCGCCGACTGCCCCTATTCCTCCCCCGGAGACATCATCCGCAAGGTCGCAAGGGATATGCACATGCCCGACCGCTTGGCATGGCCGTTTGTGAAAATCGGCGGGCGGGTCTACGGCGGCTTTGACGTTGACGAAATGGACGCCGCCCGGGCAGTGAAACAGGCAACGGTGCCCATTCTCATCATCCACGGGGAAAGCGACAGCTTTGTCCCCTGCGAAATGAGCGACATCGTGTCGGAAAATCCCGCGCTGGTCATGCGGTACACCTTCCCCGGCGCTGACCACGGGTTCAGCTATCTGGTGGACACCTCCAGATACCAAAAAATCGTGACTGAATTTATGGAAAAGGCACTTGCGCCGAAAGCATAACCGCCGTCCCCGCCGGGATACCCCGGCGGGGACGTTTTCGCGGAAAGACGGCGCAGCATGACAATTCCCCTTGATTTTTCCGAAAAAAAGAATACAATGGACGCATATTGTTTCCCGTGAAAGGATGCCGTTTTATGAACAGAATTTACATTCCCGAAAACTACAAGCCGGTGCTGGACGCCTACGACACCCAGCGCGCCATTGCCTATATCAAGGAGACGTTCCAGCAGGAATTTTCCAAGGCGCTGAACCTGAAGCGTGTCTCCGCGCCCCTGTTCGTCACCGAAAGCTCCGGCCTGAACGATAACCTGAACGGCTACGAGCGGCCTGTGGCCTTTGACATTCCCGCCGTGGGCATGGACGCTCAGGTGGTGCATTCTCTGGCAAAATGGAAGCGCCTTGCCCTCAAGCGCTACAATTTCACCGTTGGAAATGGCCTGTACACCGACATGAACGCCATCCGCCGGGACGAAGCGCTGGACAACATCCATTCCATCTACGTCGATCAGTGGGACTGGGAGAAGATCATTACCCGGGAAAACCGGAATCTGGACTTCCTGAAGCTCATCGTCCGCGCCATCGTGGGTGCTATCTGCGACACCAACGACCGCCTGCACGTCCGCTTCCCCCAGCTGCGCACCGAGCTGAGCCGGGAGGTCACCTTCATCACCGCGCAGGAGCTGGAAGACATGTATCCCGGTCTGGAAACCGGTTCCCAGCGGGAAAACGCCTTTGTCCGGGAGCATAAGACTGCCTGCGTCATGCAGATCGGCGGACTTCTCCGCTCCGGCAAGCCCCACGACGGCCGCGCCCCCGACTATGACGACTGGAATCTGAACTGCGACATTTTCTTCTGGGACGAAACGCTGAACCGAGCGCTGGAGGTTTCCTCCATGGGCATCCGTGTGGACGCGGAATCTCTCGACCGCCAGCTGACCCTCGCCCACTGCGACGACCGGCGGACGCTGCCCTTCCACAAGATGCTGCTGAATAACGAGCTGCCCCTGACCATCGGCGGCGGCATCGGCCAGAGCCGTCTGTCCATGCTGATGATGGGCTGCGCCCACATCGGCGAAGTACAGTCCAGCGTATGGGACAGCGAAACTGTGGACGCCTGCGCAAAGGCCGGGATCCCGCTGCTGTAATTTACATACTGACAAAAGGCGCGGCCGACACGACCGCGTCTTTTTCGTATAAACAGATATCAAAAATAGGTTGATTTTATCCTAATATTTGAGTATACTAATAACAAAGGAGGCATTGCCATGAATATTGATACCAATACCATCGTTCCCATCTCCGTAGCCAATCAGAATTTCTCAAAGGTTGCCCGGCTGGTTGACCAGTATGGTTCCGCCGTTATTATGAAAAACAACACGCCCCGGTATATCATCTACGAATTCAACCAAGCGGACACCATGCAGGCGGCAGCCGACGACGATGTGCTTGCTTCCTCCGCGAAGCTCATGCAGCGCAACACGCATGTATATGAGGAACTGGCAAAATGAAGCTTCTCAGTAGGCGTCAAATTCTGATGTTGCATTCCATGCTGATCGCGCAGTCCGGCGGCATGGATGGGCTGCGTGATGAAGGTCTGCTGGACTCCGCAGTCAACACGCCGCTGCAAGCCTTCGGCGGACAGGAGCTCTACCCCACAATTCTCGAAAAAGCCGCCCGTCTGGGTTATGGACTCATTCACAATCACCCTTTCGTGGACGGCAACAAACGCATCGGAACTCACGCCATGCTCGTATTTCTGGACATCAACAACATCACACTTTCCTACGAAGATGACGATTTGATTTCCGTCATTCTCCGCGTTGCCGCCGGTAATATGGATGACCATGGGCTTCTTGAATGGCTGAAAAATCACATTGAATAGTGGGGTTGGCAGACATTGCCAACCCCACACTTTTAGGGAACCTCTGATTAAATCGGCAAGAGCTGTGAGCGAGAGATTTTTCGGCCAGTCGAGGTATCGGAAACGGAGGAATACTGTATGTATTTCCCGTTTTCGATACCGAAGAGTGGGCGAAAAAGATCCGCTCACAGCCGCAGACGATTTATTCAGAGGTTCCTTAGTAATAGAAGAACTTATAAAACGAAGGATACACATTCAGCAGCTGCTGCAAATTTGTCCGGGAATTGGAACCGGGGTCGCGGATGGTAAATCCGGACGCTGTCAGACTGCTTCCCCCGGTATACCCCGTGACCACCACCCAGTGCTGACCGCCATAGGCATTGCTGACGCCGAGCAAGACAGGTTTTCCCTGCTTCAGCTTTCCATAAACGGCGCCGAGATATCCGGAACCGTCCGTAACCGCCGTATAGTGGCTCGGCCAATAGAGACTGCCCGAGGGCGTATAGGTAAGCTCCTTCGCCATAGCGTCGGGGTAGATGGTTCTTCCCGTGCGGAAGGACTCCATCATTGCCACCGCCGTTGTGGCGCAGCCGATCTGAGAAAAGGTCTTCCCGGATGTACCGATCCGGACATCCGCCCAGCGGGCGTCCGTCTGCTTGAAATTCGGCACGTTCAGGGACACTGAAGCATAGTTTCCGGACAGATATTGCGCGCTGACGTATCCGGTTTTCGTTCCGCCGTAAAGGACGCGGCTCCATCCGTTCGCAGTGGACAGACGGATGACCGTTTCCCCCTTGCCGAGGGCGCCGACCTTTCCATAGGCCGTCCCCGCCCCGCTGCGGACGTTCAGCGTGCCGCTGCTTACCGCCACGGATACCGGGGTCCCCTCCGTCACCGTGATGAAGCCCGCGTGGCAGTAGCCGTACTTCCCTTTTGCGTATTCCACCTTCCACCAGTCGCCGGACTTGGAGATCAGCGTAACATAGCTTCCCTTATTCAGCGACGCGGCCACCGCTGCGCTGGAGGACGGGCTGCTTCGCACGTTCAGCTTCCCGGAAGCAGTCGTCACGACACCGGCTTTGGAATCCGCCGTGGCCGCCTCAGCCCGCACCGGCAGAAGGAACGCTCCCAAAAGGAGCAGAACCGATACAGTACAAGTCAGAATTCGTCGAATAACAATCACCTCGTTCTGTTTTCTTGCATATATGCGCAGCAATTGTAACACATTTGTAACCATTTGGGAATACGCCAAATTCTGACAAAAATGCAGGAGCCGGTAAATAGGCGGGATGCATCATACTGAACTCCAATTAAAATCTTTAAAAAAGATTTTAATTGGAGTTCAGTATCAGTCACCTTCGGTGACAGCTCTCCCAGAGGGAGAGCCAAGGGGCTGTACCCCGTTACATAAAAATGGAGCGTATCAGTACCGATACGCTCCATTAACTGTTTTACGACCACTCATTTAATCTACCGCTCCTGCGTTTGCTATTCAGTTAAACCGCACTACGTTATTGGCAAACCGGTAAAAGCTCCCGGCGAATTCCTGCCCGACCCGCCCCGGCACACTGACAAACAGCAGCGGCGTGCGCTTGCGGAAGTAATTCGCCCACTTGGGGTCATAGGCCATGCAGGTCTCCCACATCTTTTTCAGCTCGGCATCCGTCTCGGCGGACTTGTTCAGCCGGGTCGTGAGAATAGCAATGCCAAGCATCATGAACAGGTCGTGCTTCATGTATCGTTTCAGCCGGGGTTCGGTGATGTCGTCCAAGTGACAGGTGGTAAAGCACCGTTCCGTCACAAGGATCTGATCTGCGTGGCGCTTGGCCAGAGCGGCAGACTGCACCGACTGATCCGGCCGGCCGATCCAGTAGCGGTAAAGGTCTGCGTTGAGATAGTACATTTTCCGCACATAGGGTATCGTCTGATAGATCATCAGGTTGTCCTCGTAGAAAACATGTTTGGGAAGCGGCTGCTCCCATTTACGCATGATCTCGGTGCGGAAAGTGCTGGAATGGATGGTGAGCATCTGGTATGCCCGGAAGGGTTTGGTATCCTCCCATGTGAAGATATGGTTCTCCGGCAACGCGGCGGAATAGTTGATGGAGCGATCCCCGTCGCCGTCGGAATGGACGTAGTAGTAGTTTGTCACTACCATATCCACGCCGCCCTGCCGCTCACATTCCTCAAGAGCGTCCAGAAATTTGGGGAAATCGGGGCTGAGGGTGTCGTCGCTGTCCACGACCTTGAAATAGGTGCCGGTGGCATGCTTCAATCCCTGATTGATGCCCTCACCGTGGCCGCCGTTTTCCTGATGAATGACCCGCACAATGTCCGGGAATTTCCGGGCATATTCGTCGGCGATTTTTCCGGTGTTATCCTTGGAGCCGTCATCAATAATGATGATCTCCACCCGGTTTCCCCCAGGCAGGAGGCTCTGGATGCACTTCTCCATATAGTCCTGAGAATTGTAGCAGGGTACTGTGACCGTCAGAAGCTTCATTTATCTTTCTCCTTCGATTTCTGATTTGGCAAGGCTCAGCGCCCGGAGGATTACCGCGTCCATGTCGTAATAGCGGTACTCCCCCAACCGGCCGCCGAAAATAGTTTTCTCTTCCCCGTCCGCCAGCACCTTGTACTTTCCATACAGGGCGTTATTTTTTTCATCGTTCACGGGATAGTACGGCTCCACCCCCGGCTTCCACTCGGAACTGTACTCCCGGGACACCACAGTTTTCGGCTGGGTGCCGAACTCGAAGAACTTATGCTCGATGATGCGGGTGTAGGGCGTCTCCCGGTCGGTGTAGTTGATCACGGCGTTGCCCTGAAAATTCGGCATATCCAGCACCTCCGTCTCAAACCGGACGGAGCGATAGCTCAGCGAGCCGTAACAATAGTCAAAATAGCTGTCAATGGAACCGGTGTAAACGACCTTGTCCGCCAGCGCGTCCAGCTCGGCTCTGTGTTCCAGATAGTCCACATTCAGCCGCACCTCGATGCCGCTCAGCATATTCTCCACCATTTTGGTGTAGCCGCCCATGGGAATGCCCTGAAACCGGGCGTTGAAGTAGTTATTGTCAAAGGTAAGACGCACAGGCAAACGCTTGATGATGAAGGCGGGCAGCTCCCTGCAGGGACGCCCCCACTGCTTTTCGGTGTAGCCCTTCACCAGCTTTTCGTAAATATCCGTGCCGACGAAGGAAATGGCCTGTTCCTCCAGATTCTTCGGCTCCGCAATCCCGGCGGCCTTCCGTTGACGGGCAATCTCCGCCTCCGCCTGCTGTGGAGTCGTCACACCCCACATTTTATTGAAGGTATACATGTTGAAGGGCAGAGAGTACAGCTCCCCGTGGTAATTCGCCACCGGGGAATTGGTGTAGCGGTTGAATTCCGCGAACCGGTTGACATACTCCCACGCGGTCTTGTCGTTGGTGTGGAAAATATGTGCGCCGTAGGTATGTACCTGAATTCCCTCGATCTCCTCGGTATACACATTGCCGCCGACGTGACTCCGCCGGTCGATCACAAGCACGGACTTCCCCGCCGCCTTCGCCTGCCGGGCAAAGACAGCGCCGAACAGCCCCGCCCCCACGACCAGATAATCATACCCCATGGACGATACTCCTTTGCCGGTTTTTTTACTGAGAATATACCATATCCCGCAGAGTTTGTCATCATAATTTTATTTAAGAATTCGTTAGGAAAAGCCTCACTGGTCGCTGACAGAATCCAGATTCTTCCATCCATAGCGGAAAATGGATACGATCATGGATATTTCCGTGACGATCTCGTCCAGAATCCCCGCCCATGAGCCAATAATTACATCATAAATGATCCACAGCGGCGAATTGACAAGCATCCCAACGAGACGGATTTTCCGCGGATTGTACGTATACCCGCCGACCGTCGCCGCAATATTCGCGGCCACCGGAAGAATCGACCACCAGCCGTCCCATGTGAAGATCAGCGCCGCCACCTGCATGACGCACAGCGCAGCACACATGATTTTCCCTTTCAGAAAGCTGCTCCTGCTTCCCAGACAAAAGGAGCGAACCGTGTTCAGCACATAGCTGATTCCCCCGGTGATCGCGGCCAGCATCAGCAAATGTACTGTGTAGCACAAGTAGGAAACGAACTGGACGCGGAACAGCGTCCGGTTGTTTTTGCACTGATACGACATAAAAAATAAAACCGTCCCGAAAAGGCCGATTGCCTGTATGAAAATGGATTTTCCCGACATAGTGCCCCTCTTTTCCGGAATATTTTTCTGTGAATCTGCATAAATAAAGAAAAAGTTCCGGGTTCTGCCTGTTTTGAAGGCAAAACCCGGAATTTTGTTGGCGGAGAAGGAGGGATTTGAACCCTCGATACCCTTTTGGGGTATACACGATTTCCAATCGTGCGCGCTCGGCCAGCTACGCGACTTCTCCATCACGGTGCTATCTGTCCATCCCGGTTATAATACTACAGGAAACCCGATTTGTCAAGCGTAAATTTCCCTTTTCCGGGAATTCCTGCCCCGCCGGTTTTCGGCGGGGCAGTGAAATTCATTTAAGCCCGTAGACGCCCGCGCTTACCGGGAGCAGCGTGACCGTTTCTCCCTTCTGTACGGCCCCTCCGCCGAAGGTGTACAGCGCGCCGCCCAGCGTCCCGTCAAGCCGGAAGGACACTTCCTCCCGGTAGGGATTGATGGCGACCAGCAGCGTTTCCTCGTCGTTTCCGCGCTTGTAAACCAGCGGCCGCTTCGGCGCGCCGTCGCTGACGAAGGTGATCCCGCCGCGGCTTTGCAGGGCGCTGTGCGCCTGCCGCAGTTCAATCAGGCGGCGAACGTGATTCAGCAGAGACTCCCCATCATCCAGCTGCCCCGCAACCGTGGGACGGTCGGACGCGGGGTCCTGCCGAATGTAAATCTTGTCCGTAGGCGCGGAGCTGAAGCCCGCGTTCACCCCGTTATCCCACTGCATGGGACTGCGGGCGCCGGTGCGCTCATAGCCGCCCTCCACGCTGGTCAGCCCTTCCACATAGCGCATACCAATCTCGTCGCCGTAGTAAATGAACGGCGCGCCGGGCATGGTCAGCAGGAAGGCAAAGGCCAACTTCTTCTCGTCCCCCTCCACGTGCTTTGCGAGGCGGGTCATGTCGTGGTTGCCGGAGGGAATACAGATCAGGCCGTCCTTCCCTGCCCGCTCCCGGCTCTCCAGATACTTTTCCACGAAGGCCGACGCGTCGCCCACGCCCCGGTCGGAGAAATAAGGCTCCTCGCACCGGAACAGGTCGTTGTAATGGGATGGGCCGAAGTGGAGCAGAAAGTCCATATGGAACCCCCCGCGCAGGGACTTTTCCGGCTCGCCCCACTCGGAGACCATGGCCGCTTCCGGGAATTCCGCATCCAGAAACGCGCGAACTTTCTGCCACAGGGCGATGGTGCCCAGGCTGTCCGGGTCGTTTTTCACCAGACTGGCCGCCATATCCACCCGGAAGCCGTCGCAGCCCAGACCCAGCCAGAAGCGCATCACGTCCATCATGGCGTTCAGCGTGGCCTTGGGGCCTTCGTCGTCGGGAGACTGCTGCCACGGGCGGGTGCGGTTGTAGTAGCCGTAATTCAGCGCGGGCTGGCAGGTGAAGAAATTGATGGCGCAGGAGCCGTCTCGCTGGGAAATGCCCCGCAGACAGCCCATATTTTCCGGCGCTTCCCAGACGCTGTCCGTCCACACATAGCGGTCGGTGTAGGCGTTCCGCTCCGCCTTCATGGATTCCCGGAACCACTCATGCTCAACAGAGGTATGCCCCGGCACCAAGTCCAGCAGCACATGCATTCCCCGCTTGTGTGCTTCGGCAAACAGGCGCTTCAAATCCTCGTTCGTGCCGTACCGGGGCGCGACGCGGTAATAATCCGCCACATCGTACCCCGCGTCGCCGAAGGGCGACAGGAAGCAGGGATTGATCCACAGCGCGTTGCAGCCCAGCCCCCGGATATAGTCCAGCTTATTGATGATCCCCTGAAAATCGCCGATACCGTCGGCATTGGTATCAAGGAACGACTGGGGGTAAATTTCGTAAAATACAGCATTATCCAACCATTTTGGCATAAGAAAGACTCCTTTCTTTGTATCTGTGGGAATCATACAACCGCCTAGGCGCAATGTCAAGGCTGATTTGCGGAAAGAGTATTGTCTTTTCGCAGCTTCAATACCCCTTCTTGTCAACATCGTCCAGCCAACAGGCAAATTATTTTGACACGCATTCCTCCGCCGCGTGCGCCCTGCGGAGCAGAGCGTTCACCCCGAAGCTGAGCAGCAGCATTCCCGCCGCCACACAGACCCAGCCGAAGCCCAGCCGGTACAGCGGCAGCCTGTGCAGCAGCTGCCCCAGAACGCCCAGCGGCAACCCCGCGTCGCCCAGCGCAAAGGCGATGCTGACCGCGGCGGTTCCCGCCACCGTCATGGGATAGGCGAACCGGTTCCCCTTCCACAGATCGTGGCTCAGTCCCAGCAGGATCAGCACAATGGATACGGGATAAATGGCGTTCAGGATGGGGATGGAAATGCTCAGGATCATGCTCAGCCCCAGATTGCACACGAGGAACGAGAAAAACGTAATGATATACACCCACGCCCGATAGGAGATTTTCCGGAAAAGTGTAGAAAAATACTGGGAAATGGAGTTGATAAGTCCTACGCAGGTGGTCAGGCAGGCCAGCGTAAAGATGGCCGCCAGCAGCACTGCCCCGGTGCCGCCAAACACCTGATAGACGATGCACCGCAGCGTCCACGCGCCGTTTTCCTGAACCGGGTAAACGCCGGAGCTGCACATGCCCATGTAGGACAGCATGGCATACACCACCGCCAGAATCGTCCCAGCCAGCACCCCCGCCAGAATCGTATAGCGCATCTTGTCCTTTTTCTCCGTCAGGCCGAAGGTCCCCAGGGTCGCGGAGATCACCAGCCCGAAATTCAGTGCGGCAATGGTGTCCATGGTGTTGTAGCCCTCGGTAAAGCCCTTGAGCAGCGCCGCCTCCTGATAGCCCCCCTGTGCCGCCGCGACGCTGGTCTCTCCCCGGAACAGGAAGCTGACGAACAGCAGCGTCAGAAGCGCCAGCAGCGCCGGGGTCAGCCCCCGGCCGATCCGGTCAACCAGCTTTCCGGGATTCAGGCACAGCCACAGGGCGATCAGGAAAAACCCCAGAGAATAGGCCGCCATCCACAGCGCCGGATTGCTCCCCTCCGGCAGATAGGGCGCCACCGCCATTTCAAAGGGAACGGAAGCGGCTCTGGGAATTCCCAGTCCCGGTCCGATGGACAGGTAGATCAGCACAGCAAACACCAGGGCAAAGCGCGGCCCCACCTGCCTGCCCAGCTTTTCCAGCCCATCGAACCGCGCGACCACCACCACGCCAAGCACCGGCAGCACCACCGCCGTTACAAGAAACCCGATCATGGCCGGAAGGGTATTCTCCCCGGCGTTCTGTCCCAGAAACGGCGGAAAAATCAGGTTGCCCGCCCCAAAAAACAGGGCAAACAGCATAACACTGACCACCAGCAGACTCTTTTTACTCAGTTTCATTTCCCGTACCTCTTTTTTTGAATTGAATATAAAAATGACTCGTCTCAAATTTCTTTGAGACGAGTCATAAAATACCCGCGGTACCACTCAAATTGCACGCACAAGCGCACCTCTTTCAGGCTCCAACAAGCCCTAGACACTTACGCAGTCCACGCGGGAGACCCTACTTGCATGGCTTTGGGGAACTCCGGCTCGGAAGGGATGGGATTTTGAAGGCAGTCCACCGGGCTTCCACCCTCCCCGGCTCTCTATCGGCTGTACGATCAAATCCGTCTTCGTCATCGCTTTTCTATTCGGTTGTCGTCATTCTACACGCAAAGACCGATTTTGTCAATATTCAAATATCCCAAATTCTGGAAGACGGCGTGTACAGCCAAACGATCTTTCTTTATTAGATAAACTTTTTCATATCCTTTTTTATGGGTGAACGCCATTATTCCCCACCATTTCCCATTTTATCGTCGTATTCCGCGTCGCTGTAAATTTCTTTACCAAATCCTAGCCATAACCATGCTATAATGAACGGCAAACCTATGCGGTTCATTTCATGATAACGGAAGGAGGAAAGACCGTGGAATCCGACAGCAGCGACGGTGCTGACAATTACTCCTGCATTCCCTGTTCCTATATGGCACATCTTCGCCCGCTCCTGCGATACAGAGTATAGGCGTGTGACCTTGTCCGACAATATATGAACAGAAAAAGGAGTTTTGTATGAATCACATTGGAAGCATTTTCGCAATGGCAGTCTGTCTTGCCATGTCTGCCTATTTCAGCGCAACGGAAACGGCATTCTCTTCTTTGAACAAAACCAGGCTGAAGGTTCTCGCCGACAACGGAAACAAACGGGCGGCGCTGGCCCTTAAGCTTGCCGAGAATTACGACCGGCTGATCTCTACCATTCTGATTGGAAACAATATCGTAAACATTACCATAGCATCCGTCGGTACGCTTTTGTTCGTCGAGCTTTACGGCGACGTGGGCGCGACGATCTCCACCGTGGTCGTGACCCTCGTCGTCCTGCTCTTTGGCGAGATCACCCCCAAGAGCATCGCAAAGGACGTCCCGGAGCGTTTTGCCATGTTCAGTGCGCCGTTCATCCGCCTGTGGATCTGGGTGCTGACGCCCCTGAATTTCCTCTTTACCCAGTGCAAAAAGTTCATCTCCCGCTTCATCAAGACGGACGGCAGCGCCAAAATGTCCCATGAGGAATTGCTTCTTTTCATGGAGGACGTGGAGCATGACGGCGGCATTGACGAGAACGAGGGCGAGCTTCTGCGAAACGCTCTGGAGTTCGGCGACCTGACGGCGGCGGAAATTCTGACCCATCGCATCGAGCTGGAAGCCGTGGACATCAACGAGAGCCACGAGGAAATCGCAAAAGCCTTTACCCAGTCCCGGTTCTCCCGGCTGCTTGTCTACCGGGATACCATCGATCAGGTCGTGGGCGTTCTCCATCAGAAGGATTTCTATATCAACGGCAAAATGACCGATCAGCCCATCTCCCAGATCATGACGGAGCCACTGTTCGTCTATCAGCACACCAAAATCCGGGACATTCTGAAGATGCTTCAGCACCAGAAATCCCACATCGCGGTCGTGGTTGATGATTTCGGCGGCACGCTGGGAATCGTCACGATGGAGGACATTCTGGAGGAGCTGGTGGGCGAGATCTGGGATGAACACGACGAGGTCGAGGAGGATTTTGAGAAGCTGGGAGAAAACCTCTACCGGGTCGATTGCTCCGTCAGTCTGGAGGACTTCATGGAGTTCTTCGATGTGGAACTGAAATCCGACAGCGTTTCCGTGGGCGGCTGGGTCATGGAGCAGCTGAACAAGGTGCCGGTCAAGGGTGAGTCCTTCACCACGAAGCATCTGGAGATCACGGTTTCCGAGCTGGATGCTCACAGGGTATCCTCCATTACGGTCAGGCAGCTGGATGAATCCCCTGCCGACTGCGCTTCTTCTACATAAATCGACGAAAACGCCGGAATCCCCGTGATTCCGGCGTTTTTTGTCCCGATTCTGTAGAAAGCAGAAACGTCATTCTGCCCAAAAAGGAATCTATTGACAACCTTACTTTTATAAAATACAATAAACCCACATACAAACGAAAAGAGGCAATCCGAAATGGAGAAAAAACGCACACGGGATATCCGCTTCTGGGTACTTGTCTGGGGTCTCGGCCTTGTGGGGCAGCTGTGCTGGAACATCGAAAACCAATGGTTCAATACCTTCGTATACGCAAAAATCGCCAAGGACCCCACCATCATTTCGTGGATGGTCGCCATTTCGGCCATCGCCACCACCATTGCAACCTTCCTGTTCGGAACGCTGTCCGACCGGAAGGGCAAGCGGAAAAATTTCATCGGTATCGGATACATTCTCTGGGGCATCTTCACGATCCTGTTCGGCACGACGGAATGGATCACCGGCGGCCAGCCTGCGAGTTCCGCCCAGGTTCTGATGCTTGCGGCGACGGCTGTTGTCTGTGCCGACGCGCTGATGTCCTTCTTCGGCTCCATGGGCAATGACGCGGGCTACAACGCATGGCTGAACGACATGATGACCGAGCAGAACCGCGGTTCCATCGGCGCCGCCCTTGCCACCCAGCCCATCATCGGCACCATCGTCGGCACGGTGGTCGGCGGTATGCTCATCGGCGGCAGCGACAATTATATGCGCCTGTTCGTGGTCATGGGCGGTTTCGTGATTCTGTTCGGAATCGCGGCGATCCTCTTTATGAAGGACGCCCCGCAGCTCAAGCCCAGCAAAAACGGCAGTTTCGGAAAGCAGCTTTTCAGCGCGTTCAATTTCCGTGAGCTGATCAAAATGAAAGAGCTTGTCTGGGTTTTCCTTGTGCTGACCGTGTATTTCATCGCCTTCAACGTGTACTATCCCCATATTGGAAATTACATGATCTATTATCTGGGATTCCGTGCCGACAGCATCGGAATCATTCAGGGCATCGCTCTGATCGTCGGTATGCTCTCAGTCATCCCCGCCTCCAAGATCCTGAGCAAAAACAAATTTGTCCTCGCCACGTCCATCGCTGTCTTACTCAGCTTTGTCGGCGTGGGGATCGTTGGTCTCTTTGGGCGTCCGGAAAACGTTGACCCCAGCACCATCTGGAACTGGTCGCTGCTGATCGGCCTGTTCTTCTTCGGATGCGGCTATATCATGTTCATGCAGGTGACTTCCGTCTGGATGAAGCAGCTTTTCCCGGAGGAGTCCAAGGGGCAGTTTGAGGGCTTCCGCATTGTTTTCTTCGTCCTCATTCCGTGGATCGTATCGCCGTTCATTGCCAATCCCATCATCAAAAACAACGGACAGATTCTGGATTCCAACGGATTTGCGGCGTATCTTCCCACTCACGTCCTGTTTTTGATCTCCACACTGCTGGTTCTGGCGACCTTTGTGCCGCTGTTCTTCGCCGCACGGCAGCGCCGGGCGCGGGAAGCAAAGGAGCCGGTACGTTGATTTGGTGCATGATCGCGGCGCTGCTTTTGCTGGCAGTTTTCGCCCTTTCGGCGCTGATTGCGGAAAAGTGTCTTCAGATGGTCGTAAATCCGGTGCGCTACGACGTCGATTACGTCAAAGCGCTGGAAACGACAAATGGCTTTTCCGACTGCATCGAAGCATATGAAACAAAATGGCAGCGGACGCCCTTCGTCCTCCACTGTGCGGGCGCGGACATCTCCGGCGAGTACATGATGAATCCGGCCGACTCCGGAACGCCCCGCAAGGTGGCGATCATCTGTCATGGGCACACCGTAAACCGGTATTCCGACCTCAAATATGCGGATATTTTCTACCGCGCCGGGTTCAGCACCGTGATTTTTGACGAACGCTATTTCGGCGAATCCACGGGAGACTTCTGCACCCTTGGGCAGAACGAAGCGCGGGACGTGGCCGCCATCATCGCCTATGTCAGGCAGATATTCGGTCAGGACTGCGTCATCGGCCTGCACGGCGAATCCATGGGCGCGGCCACCGCGCTTCTGACGCTCAAGTACGAGACGCCGGATTTTGTGATCGCGGACTGTCCCTTCGCGGACAGCAAGCTGCTTTTTGCCCAGTGGTTAAAGCGCAATCTGCACATTCCCATTGGCCTGATCTGGCCGATTCTGCGCCGCCGCGCAAAGCGAAAATACGACTACGACGTCGAATCCGTCTGCCCGATTGCGGCGGTGCAAGGAAAAAACGTACCGATCTGCCTGATGCACGGAAAAAGCGACAATTTAATTCCGTATACCCACAGTGAAATGCTGCACAAAGCCTGCGTAAATCCCAACAGCGAGCTGCATCTTTTCGAGAATGCAGACCACGCCCGGTCTATCGTTATGGCGCGGACGGAGTATGAAAGAATGGTTCTTGCCTTTCTGCACAACTGCGGGCTGTATGGGGCGGAAAATAAACAATAACCGGAAGCTGCCCGGTATTCAAGGCAGCGCCGGACGGGACACATCAAAAAATAAAGCGCAGAAGTCAGAATTCGACTTCTGCGCTTTTTGGATAGATTGGAAAAGATGGAAAAACGCCGTGAAATTCATACGAATTTCACGGCATTCTGGTCCGAGTGTCGAGATTCGAACTCGAGGCCTCTTGAACCCCATTCAAGCGCGATACCAAACTTCGCCACACCCGGATTTTTGATTGCGTCTCTCGACTGCCTGAATATACTAGCACACCTTCTTGAAAAATGCAACCATTATTTTTCCTTTTTTTATTATTTTTTCGCGGCGGCGTCTGAGCGACCTCATTGCGCCGGTTTCCAGAGGTACAGTCCCGTGCCGGACAGGCACAGTTTTTCCGGGTTTTCCTTTGACCAGGCCTCTGCCGACAGGGTTATCAGGCTTCTGGATACGGAAACCACATGCACCTTGATTATGACCTCTGCCCCCGGATTCAGAGGGCGATGGTAGTTCACGCTGAGCTGCACGGTGGGCGCGATCCCGGCTCCTGTTTTCAGGCAGTAGGGGATCAGTCCCATCGCCTGATCCAGCACCGTCGCGCCGAGACCGCCGTGAAGCGTCCCCGCGGGGTTGCGCATCCATCTTTCCGTCCGGCAGGAGAGCAAATAGTCCCCCGCTTCCGGGTCGCAGTCCAGCAGTTCAAAGTGCAGCATGTCCCCAATGGAGCCGGGGGCAAACTCACTGACCTGTGCGATCCGGCGGCGTAGGAGCGCCGCAGTCTCACTCGCCGCGCTCACTGGTGATTACCTTACCGATGTTCCACAGATGGATGACCTTCCGCTCGGCTTCGGCCTTCTCGTCCTCGTCCTCGTATTCCACGTACACGGTGTGGGCGCTGCAATCCGCGCACTCCACCTGTACGTTCCAGCCGCCCTCGTGCATGAGCAGACCCGCGCCCCGGCAGATGGGGCATTCTTCCAGAATATATTCTTCCATTTGACGTTACTCCTTATCTGAAAATGGTTTCGTTGGTATCATAGATTTCCACCCGGCTGTACCGGATAAAATCCGGCGCGAGGTCGGGGAGGTATTTGTTTACGGCGGCGCCCAGCAGCATGGGATTCAGGGATGGATTCTGGCAGCAGACCCGCGCCTCAAGCTTTACAACGTTGCCCGACACCGGTGCGGCAGAAATCTTTCGTATCATGGGGATGATGTTCTGCTCCACAACGCCTTTTTTACCCTTTTTTTCCACGGTCACTTCCTCACGGGAAAACAGGGCTTCGATCTGTTCCGCCGCGTTCTGCGGCACGCCCGCGTCGTACTCCAGCAGCACGGCGCAGTCGAGATACGCCAGATTCTTGATTTTTCCGCCGCCGGCGTACACCGAGAGGACGTGTACGCCCTCCACAAGCGCCTGATTCAGCCGGGTGCAGATATCCTCGTTTGAAAACGTGTCCGTTTCCAACTCAAAATCCAGCAGCTCGCACTGGCTTTCCACGCCAAGGCTCAGAGGCAGGGCGATGGACACCGAGGGGCGGGGGTTGAAGCCCTGCGTGTGGGTCAGGGGCAGTCCTGCCCGCTTGAATGCCCGCTGGAACAGCCGCATCAGGTCGAGGTGGGAGAGATACACGGCGTTGCCCGTTTTCTGAAACAGCGCTCTAAGCATCGCACGACACCTCCCGCAGCAGTCTTTCCGCGCCGCAGCCCGCGCAGCCGTGGCGGCAGTCCGGGGTGATCTTCGACTCGTAGGCACGTTTTCGCTCCAGCTTCAGGAATTTCTTTGTCACGCCCACGTCGATGGTGTCCCAGGGCAGCAGCTCGTCCTCGCCGTAGCCGCGGACGGTGTAGAAGTCCACGTCCACGCCGCATTCGCGGAAGGCGTCCTGCCATTTGGCGTAGTCAAAATATTCGTCCCAGCCGTCCAGCCGTGCGCCGTTTTTCACGGCTTCCTCGATCACCGAACCCAAACGCCGGTCGCCACGGGCAAAGACCGCTTCCAGCTGGCTCAAATCCGGCGCGTGATAGTCGTATTCGATGGACTTGGAATAGAAATGGGATTTCAGCAGGCGGCAGCGGCGCAGATATTCCTGAGGCGTGATCTGCTTTTCCCACTGGAAAGGCGTGTGGGGCTTGGGGACAAAGTACGCCGTGGCGACGTGAACGCGAAGGCCCCGTTTCTTGTTCACGGCGTGTTCCTTCCACGTCAGGATCACCTTGTACACCAGCTCCGCGATGCCGAGCACGTCCTCGTCCGTTTCCGTGGGCAGACCCAGCATGAAATAGAGCTTGACATTGTTCCAGCCGCCGGAGAAGGCGTTGGCGCAGGTCGTCAGAATTTCGTCCTCGGTCAGATTCTTGTTGATGACGTCACGCAGGCGCTGGGTTCCCGCCTCCGGGGCGAAGGTCAGGCTGCTTTTCCGGCCGCCCGCCTGAAGCCGCTCCATCAGGTCGCGGGAAAAATTGTCCGCCCGGAGGGAAGGAACGGAGAGGCTGACCTTATTCTCCGTGCAGTAGGGGATCAGCTTGTCCGTCAGCTCTTTCAGCCCCCGGTAATCAGAGGTTGACAGGCTGGAAATGGTGATCTCGTTGTTTCCGGAAGCGCGAAGGGTCTCCACCGCCTGACGGTACAACACTTCCGGGCTTTTCTTCCGTACCGGGCGGCAGGAGAAGCCCGCCTGACAGAACCGGCAGCCCCGGATGCAGCCCCGGAACACCTCCAGATTCGCCCGGTCGTGAACAATCTCCGTGGAGGGAACGATCATTTTGGTGGGGAAATAGGCGTTGTCCAGGTCTTCGATGATGCGCTTTGTCACCGTTTGAGGTACGCCCTCCAACGGCACGATGGCGGCGAGGGTGCCGTCGGCGTTGTATTCGTGGCGGTAGAAGCTGGGGACGTACACGCCGGGGATTTTCGCGGCTTCATGGAGAAAAACATCCTTGCTCCACCCCTCGGCCTTTGCCCGGTCGTAGAGCTGCAAAATCTCCACGGTGATGTCCTCGCCCTCGCCCAAGGAAAAAAAGTCGATAAAGTCCGCCAGCGGCTCCGGGTTGAAGGCACAGACGCCCCCGGCGAATACAATGTTTTTCAGTCCCTGCCGGTCTTTGGAGCGAAGGGGGACGCCTGCCAGATTCAGCATATTTAAGATGTTGGAGTACGCCATTTCATAGCCGATGGTAAAGGCAATCATGTCGAACTCCCGGACGGGAGTCTGGCTTTCCAGCGCCCACAGGGGCAGGGAATTATCCCGCATAGCCTGCTCCATGTCCCCCCATGGGGCAAACACACGCTCGCACCACACGCCGTCCATCCCGTTCATGACGCCGTAGAGGATACGCATTCCCAGATTGGACATGCCGATCTCGTAGGTGTCCGGGAAGCAGAAGGCCACGCGTACCCGGACGTCCTTCAAATCCTTTTTGATCTCGCCCCATTCTCCGCCGGTGTAGCGTGCCGGCTTCTGCACGGTGGGGAGAATGCGCTGCATCAGTTCGGTCATAGTGATACCTCATTAAAAAGTTCTCCGCCTATTGTACCCCGAACCGTGTCAGTTTGCAAGGTCTTTTTCGCAGGAATGCCTTGATCGCCAGCAAAGTTACCGCCGTCAGGGGCAGCATCCCCAGCTTCCAATAAAAAGTGAATGTCAGCGCGAGAGCGCCCAATATCCCTATTGTTCCCCATTCTGCCCAGATTGCAATGCGATTTGCCCATTTTGGGCAAAACCGCGTCAGAGCGCAGCGCAGCGCCCGCCCGCCGTCCAGTGGGAACACCGGCAGCAGATTGAAAGCCGCCTGCACCAGTGCGCAGACCGCCACTCGTGGGAACACCCGAAACATAAGCACCAGCAGCAGACTTCCTGCGGGGCCTGCCAGAGCGCAGACCAGCTCTTTGCCGCTGCTTAATGGTTCCGTCTCCATCACCGCCCCGCCCGCGCCGATGCGAACGCCCCAGATCCGCCCGCCAAGGAGCAGAATAGCCGCCCCGTGGCACAGCTCATGAAACGCCGCCGCTGCCAGCGCGGACAGGAGCCAGTTCAGCGGCAGCGTCAGCAGCAGAAACGCGCCCATCAGGCAGGCGGAAACGTCAACCCGGACAAAGTCCCGCATTCGCAAAAACTTCCCGGCAGAAGTTTTCCACCGCGCTGCCCACCGGCGCCCCGGCGTGCAGCTCATGGGTCAATTCTGCCCACGCGGCCGCCGTCACCGCGCTGTCGCCGGGGAGAAGTATCTCCCGAAGCGCCTGCGCTCCTCTCGGCCAGAATCCGCCGACGATCAGCAGGAAAATCAGAAAGCAGACTGCCGTCAGCAGCAAGGCTCTGCCGTTTCTCTGCCGGATTTGCGTTCTTTTGATTCCGGAAGAAGAGTACTCTACCCGGTAACTCATGTAAACCACCTCGGGAGAGTGTATGAACGCGGCGTGACAAAAATACGGACAGGCGGAAAAAGCGGCGGTTGGCACTTGACAATGGGGAAATAATTCATTATAATACCAGAGTTAACGGGGTGTGGCGAAGCTTGGTATCGCGCTTGGTTCGGGTCCAAGAGGCCTCGGGTTCGAATCCCGACACTCCGACCAAAATAGGAAAAACGCTGAAATCTCTAAAGGATTTCGGCGTTTTCCTTTTCCATGGCTCCGCGCTTGGTTTTACTCTGCAATTTGGAATTACCAGAAAAGGACGACGGTAAATTACCGCCGTCCTTTTCTTCATCCCCAGTTGGATTATATCGAGACAACTATACGGTAAAAAGGCAGATTTTTCTTTATTTCCGAACTTTATAGGAAGTTTTGAAAGTAATTCTCCGAAACGTCCCTTTTCCGGCGTGATATGGGCAGGAAACGAAAAGAGGTGCAAAAATGACAAAGGAGCAATTCTATACATACCAGCAGCAAACTGGCAGGCATCCGGCGAGAGCATCAAAAGCAGATTTTTGCCCGAACAGGCTCTTGCAAATATCCGAATTGTCTGATAACATAACAGTGTGTACGTAAAAAAGGAATCGAGGCGATCGATCAAAACAACAAAGGAGGCATTTGCACATGAAGGGAAGAATCATCGTATCAACGCTCCTTGCGCTGCTGCTTCTCGTCAGCATGCCCATGTCGGCGCTTGCGGCGACATGGGACATCAGCAAGGGCGACATCACCGTAAACGCCGAGAGCGGCGGGCAGACGGTCAGGCAGGGAGGCGGAGCCGCTGTACCGGACAGCGCGCCCGTCATTACGGGAACCTCTAAGGAAAACAACGTCACCATCAACGCGGAAAGCGGTCAGACCGCAAGCGTCACACTCTCCGGTGTGAACATCGACGTGCGCGATAAGGGCAAGGCCGCCGTTTCCACCACCGGCGAGGGCAATGTCAGCATCGAGCTGAACGGCGGAAGCACGCTCAGGAGTGGCTATGAGCATGCCGGCCTTGAAAAGAACAACGGCGGCAGCCTGACCATTGCGGACGAGGACAAGAACGGCAAGCTGACCGCCTGGGGCGGCCAACAAGGTGCGGGCATCGGCGGCGGAAGCGGAAAGGACGGCAGCAACATCTTCATCACCGGCGGCGGGGTCAACGCCATCGGCGGCCTCGCCGCCGCAGGCATCGGCGGCGGCCTCGGCGGCAACGGCAGCAACATCACCATTTCCGGCGGCAAGGTCGGGGCCACCAACGGCCTCAACGGCGCAGGCATCGGCGGCGGACAGCACGGCAGCGGCAGCAACATCACTATCTCCGGCGGCGAGGTCAACGCCATCGGCGGCAATAGCGGTGCGGGCATCGGCGGCGGCCACACAGGAGATGGCAGCGACATCAAGATCACCGGCGGCGAGGTCAATGCTAGCGGCGGCGTAAACGGCGCAGGCATCGGCGGCGGTCTGCGGAGTAAAGGAAACGACATCACCGTTTCCGGCGACACGAAGCTGAAGGTGCGGGGCGGCGTTGAAGACGATATTGACGGAGCGGGCGCAGGCATCGGCGACGGCGGCAGCAACGCGGACGGAAGCCGGATACCTGGCGCAGAGGTCGAGCCGGATATTTGCGCGCTGAACCCCGGCGGAAAAATCGAATATTACGCGCCCCGCAGTTCCATGTCGGGAACTCCCAACAAAACGGTCACCAACCCCACCGGAGACTTTGTATGGGACAGCGGCACGGTGACGACGCCCGCCACCTGCACGGGAAAGGGGGTCAGGACTTACACCTGCACCAGCTCCTCCCATACAAAAACCGAGGATATCCCCGCCCTGAACCACAGCTTTGCAGGGCAGGAGTATGTTTCCGACAACAACGCCACCTGCGAACAGGACGGCACCAAGACGGCAAGGTGCGTGCGCTACGGCACGGGCGGCTGCACGGAAACGGACACGGTAACGGACACGGGCAGCAAGCTCGGGCATCTATTTGAGGACTATGTTTCCAACAACGATGCGACCTGCGAGCAGGACGGAACAAAGACGGCAAGGTGCGTGCGCTACGGCACGGGCGGCTGTATGGCAACAGACACGGTAACGGACACGGACAGCAAGCTCGGGCATCTCTTTGAGGACTATGTTTCCAACAACGATGCGACCTATGCGCACGACGGCACCAAGACGGCAAAATGCGTGCGGTATGACCAGTGCGGGGAGACCCACACCATGCCGGATGAGGGAAGCCGGTTAATAGCTCCTCCCCTCTACCGCGTGACCGACAAGGACGGCAGGGACATTGTCTACACGGCAGAGCGTAAAGACGGCGTGCTGACCGTCAACGTTGACGAGGACTTCGCCATCCTCACGGGCAGACTCAGCGGCATCCGCACCCTCAAGGTACAGGGCGTGGAGAAAATCATTTTTGTCACCAAGGGCGCAGCGTCAGCGTTCCTGCTCTCTGATCTGTTGGAAAAGGGCGAAAGCGGAGATACCTACAAGCTCACCCACGACGGCAAGGCCGTCACATTCACCCTCGGCGAAAAAATGACCGACGTGAGCGCCATTCTCACCAAGCCGTAAGCGAAATCTCAAAAATCCATACAGGCGGGCAGGCACGGCTTGTGCTTGCCCGCCTTGTCTGCCAAAAAGCGACAGGGAAAGAAAAGAAATAATCCGAACCCATCTCCAACAAGGAAGATTTGGTTCGGATTATATTGGTTTGGTGCCGGTGGTGGGACTCGAACCCACACGATGTTGCCACCAAAGGATTTTGAGTCCTCCTCGTCTACCATTCCAACACACCGGCAGAAACGAGTCCGGGAAAACCCGGATAGCTTTTATAGAATAACATATCCGGCGGAAAAATGCAAGAGAAATGTTTTGCAAAAGAACGGGAGAAATTGCTTGACATCTATGTACTTCCGGGGCATAATAGAGATGGTTACATAATACATTTACTGTCTGTGTTATGGCAGAAATGGGGGCGGAAGGATGAAAACCAGAAAACGGCTTGGGGTCCTGCTTGGGCTGGGGGGCCTGGTGCTGGCAGCGGCTGCGGTGATCGGCGGGCTGCTGATCGCGCGAAACTATGTGTTCCTGGACGGAAGACCCTACAGTGTTCAATCGGAAACACTGGACCTTTCCGGTATGCAGAACCCGGAGCTGGAGAAGCTCACCCGGTTCCCACAGCTGAAAAGTGTAGATCTGCGCGATACCCATATTACACTGGAGGAGCATAGCCATCTGGCGGCGGCGCTGCCGGAATGCAGCATATCCTGGCAGGTGCCCTTTCATGGGGAATACCTGGAGCTGGATACCCAGTCTGTTTCCATAACAACGGTCCTTCCGGAGGATGCGGAGGCGCTGGCCCAGCTGCCGGCCCTGAAAACGGTGGACTGCACCGGGTGCGAGGATCTGGAGATGCTGGCCCGGCTGAGAAAGGGCCTGCCGGAATGTGAGGTCCTCTATACCCTTCGCCTGGACGGCCAGACCCTTGACCAGGATACGAAGGAGCTCCGGCTGGAGCATGTGGACCTTCCGGCGCTGCGCCGGGCCTTGCCCTGCCTGCCCGGGGTGGAGCGGCTTACGGCAGTGGACTGGACGCCGGAGCCGGAGAGCGTGGATTCTCTGCGGAAGGAATTTCCCGGGATCGGGCTGTTTTTTGAGTGGGACGACCGGCTGCTGTCCCTGGATGAGGAGACAACGGCGCTGGACCTGAACAGCTGGCCCCTGACGGCTGCGGCTGCGGAAGGGCTCCTGGGCTGCTTTCCAAAGCTGGAGCAGGCAAAAATGCTCGATACCGGCTTGACGGATGAAGAGCTGTTTGCCCTGTGCGATGCCTTCCCCAATTGTGAGTTCCTGTGGGAGGCCTCCTTCGGCCCCGTCCGGGCGCTGACGGATGTGGAGGAGATAGACATCTCCGATTATCCCGTGGAAGATCCTGCATGGGTCGAGTCCCTGCTGCCCTATTTTCCCAGGCTGCAAAAGGTGGTCATGTGCCGCTGCGGGCTGGACAATGAGACCATGAACGCGCTGAACCGTCGGCATGAGGATGTGAATTTCGTGTGGGAGGTCAGCGTCGGGGTGGTAAAGGTCCGAACGGACACCGATTATTTTGCGCCGGTGGTTACGGGCAAGCACGTCTACGAGGGAGAGATGGACAATCTGAAATACTGCCCGGATATCATTGCGGTGGACGTGGGCCATATGGGCCTGAAGACCTGCGATTGGGCGAGATACATGCCCAAGCTGCAATATCTGATCATTGCGGACAGCGGCATTTCGGACATTTCCGCCCTGGCGGAGTGCAAGGAGCTCATCTTCCTGGAGATGTTCCTGACCCCTGTAAAGGACTACAGCCCGCTGCTGAGCTGCAAAAAGCTGGAGGACCTGAATATGTGCTATACCTATGGCGACCCGGAGCCCATCAGCAAAATGACCTGGCTGAAGCGGCTGTGGTGGACGAAGATCCCCTACACCTATCGGGATATGGCGCAGTACCTGCCGGATACTCAGGTGGTGCTGGACTCCGGCTCCTCCACCGGCTATGGCTGGCGGGACGGCGCTCACTACAAGGAGCAGCGGGATATTCTGGGAATGTCCTATCTGGTGGGCTGAGAAGGTGCGAAACGGGCTTCCACTTTTTTCCTGCAATTAAGAAAACGTTAATAGTTTTCGGGACTTCCGTGCTTGACAGTCTGCGAAAGAACGGGTATAATAGGTTACAGAAAGTTACATTTTAGCAAAGATTTGGTTTTATGCATACCGGTCTTGCCGAAATCGGGAGGTATATCCATGAAAAAAAGCGTCTACATAGCCATTGTCTCCGTTCTGGCAGTGGCGTTGCTGGGCAGCGCCATCTATCTGTTCAGCTACTTCTGGCAGGGAAAGAAATCCGAGGATGCCTACGACAAGCTGCGCAACGACGTGACGGCTTCCACCGGAGAGGCCCCCACCACCACCGCGCCCGAGACGACGAATCCCGGTGAGACTACGGAATTCATCCCAGATCCCAATGAGACCGCGCCGGAGGAGACCTTCCCCCTGAACGTGGACTATCAGGGCTTCTATGACAAGAACAAAAACGATGATTTTGTGGGCTGGCTGCGCATTGAGGGCACCAAGCTGGATTACCCGGTGATGCAGTCCTCCGCGGACAATGCCAACTACTACCTCTACAGGGACTACAATGGCGCCAACAGCAGCCGCGGCAGCATCTATGCCCGGGAGGAGTGCGACATCTTCACTCCCAGCGACAATATCACCATGTACGGCCACAATATGAAGGACGGCTCCATGTTTGCTGCCCTGAATGCCTATGTCAACAAGTCCGCATTCGACAATAACCCGCTGATCTTCTTCGATACCTTCAATCACAAGACCGGAGAGGTTGGCTACCATGTGTACAAGATCTTCGCCGTCTTCAAGACCACGGCCAACCTGGGCGAGGGCTTTACCTACCAGAAGTTTGAGAATGCGGCCAATCAGGAGGAGTTCGACAAGTTCGTCTCCACCTGCAAGAGCATGAGCTTCTACGATACCGGCGTGACCCCGCAGTATGGCGACAAAATGATCTGCCTGTCCACCTGCGAATACACCCTGGACAATGGCCGCCTGGTTGTTGCGGCAGTGCGCATCAGCTGATTTTTTCAGAGCAGCACCGCGCAATTCGTCTGCGGCAGTCAACGGATCTTTCCACCGGCTGTGCGGTTCTGAGAGCGGGAGATACACAGAGTATTCCTCCGCGTTCGGAACCTTCCTCCGATGAAAAATCTCTCGTTGGCTGCGCTTGCCGGATTGCGTGGTGCTGCCCTATTTCCCATCGGGATAGAATAGTCCATTTCCTTTGTCATAGACTATTCACACTTCGTCTCTTTACTTTATAGCAAAAAAATGCTATAATCTCCCCCAAAGGAGTTGATTTCTTGCACCGTTTTTTGGAAGAATTGAAGGACTTTAGCAAAAAGGCCGACTGGGTGCTGCTGACGCTGTGCCTGGTCACCTCGGGCTTCGGCCTGATCGTCATGGCCAGCGCCACCAGCGCGGAGAAGTTCGGAAGCAACACAAAATATATCATCATTCAGCTGCTGGCAATCGCCTTGGGCGTTCTGATGTTTGCCATCGTGTCCTCTATCGATGCGGATACCATCTCGGAGAACAGAATGCTTCTGACGGCCTTTAACATCTTCATCCTGCTGCTGCTGATCCCCTTCGGCACGGATAACAACACGGGCAACAAGAGCTGGCTGAAATTTCCGGGCATCCCCATCGCCATCCAGCCCGCTGAGATCTGTAAGATCACCTATATTCTGATCATGGCCTCGGTCATGTCATCCCATCAGAACGATATTTCCAAGATCCCCTCGGTCATGCACATGGTGGTGCACTTGGGCATTCTGGTGGGACTGAACATGGTTTTGTCCGGCGATGCGGGCGTGTCCCTGATCTTCGTCTTCATTTTCATCGGCATGGCCTTTGCCGGCGGCGTGAGCCTGGTGTGGTTTGCCATCGCAATAGCGGGAATTGCAGCGATCAGTCCCCTGGCCTGGAAGTTGATGGGCACCTACCAGCAGGAACGAATACGTGTCCTGATTGACCCGAAGTTCGACAAGCAGGGCCTGGGCGCACGGTACCACAGTAAGATCAACATGATGTCCCTGACCGGCGGCGGCCTGACGGGCCAGGGCCTGTTCAACGGCAACCGTACCCAGGGCGGTATGCTTTTCGCCCAGCATACGGACTATATTTTCTCCTCCGTGGGTGAGGAGCTGGGCTTCTTTGGCTGCTGCGCCATTATGATTCTGGAGCTGCTGATCATTGCCCGCTGCATTCAGGTGGGTATGCGCAGCCCGGAATATATGCGGCGGCTTATCTGCTTCGGCGCTGCCTCTGCACTGATGTTCCAGCTGATGATCAATGTGGGCATGTGCATCGGCGTTATGCCGGTTATCGGCCTGACCCTGCCGCTGATTAGCTACGGCGGCTCCTCCACCGTTACCATCTATGCCATGCTGGGCCTGGTCTCCGGCGTGTATGCCCGACCAAAACCATTGAGCCACGAGCGCTATATCCAGCCCTTCCGCTCCTACGGATTGGCAAAGCGCTGAATCTTTCCGAGAGCTCCCCCAAGTGGGGAGCCCTTTTTGCGTTTGTGGGGCAAAAGCGTCTCTTTTGAAACCTTTTATGAACATTTCACCCCAAGGATTGCAGGAAAAGAAACAATATGGTAATATGAAGGAAACATTTTGGAAAGGAAAACGGCTATGACCACAACCATATTGATCGTTGCGCTGGTGCTGATCCTCTGTGTGGCTGCGGAAAAGTGTTCGGACCGGCTGGGACTGCCTGCGCTGATCCTGTTTATGTTCATCGGAATGCTCTGCGGCAGTGACGGAATCCTGAAAATTCAGTTTGCGGACTTCTCCCAAGCGGAGACCATTTGCTCCGTGTGCCTGGTGTTTATCATGTTTTACAGCGGCTTCAACACCAAGTGGAGCGCTGCCAGAAGCGTGGCAGGGAAGGCTGTGGCCATGTCCACCCTGGGCGTGGCGGCTACGGCGGGGCTGACCACTGTGGGGCTGCACTATCTGCTCCACTTCTCCTGGCAGGAGGGCTTTCTGGTGGGGGCGGTGCTGTCCTGTACGGATGCCGCCAGCGTGTTCGCCATCCTGCGAAAGCACAAGCTGAACCTGAAGGAGGGAACGGCATCTCTGCTGGAGGTGGAGAGCGGCAGCAATGACCCCATGGCCTATATGCTGACGGTCATTGCCGTGGGCCTGCTGGGCTTCGGGGAGCAGGGGAGCTTTGCCCTCCAGCTGGTGCTGCAATTGGTCGTGGGACTGGCCGTGGGCTGCGCGGCGGCATGGGTCAGCCGGAAGATGCTGGAGCGCTGGATCTCCGACGGCCTGGAAACGGTGTTTCTCATCGCCATGGTCCTGCTGTGCTATGGCGTTTCCAGTCTGCTGGGTGGCAACGCCTACCTGAGTCTGTACCTATTCGGCATTCTGCTGGGCAACCGGTCCATCCGCCAGAAGCGGACGCTGATCTCCTTCTTTGACGGTGTCACAAGACTTGCTCAGATTGCGGTGTTTTTCGTTATTGGCCTTTTGAGTTTCCCAAAGCAGATGCCTGCCAATCTGCCCATGGCGCTGGCGGTGTGCGGCATTTTGACCTTCCTGTCCCGGCCGATTGCCACCTATGTGCTGCTGCGGCCGGCGAAATGCAGCCTGCGGCAGATCGCCCTGGTCTCCTGGGCGGGGCTTCGGGGTGCGTCCAGCACGGTGTTTGCCATTATGGCGGTGGCGGCAGGGGTGACGATGCACAGGGACCTGTTCCATGTGGTCTTTACGGTGACGCTGCTGTCCGCCGCGGTCCAGGGCGGCCTGCTGCCCTGGGTGGCGAAGCGTCTGGATATGGTGGACGACAGCCAGGATGTGCGCAAGACCTTCAATGACTACCAGGAGGAGAGCGTCATGCACCTGGCCCGGGTGGAGATCATTCCGGGGCACCCCTGGGCGGATCACCGAATCCGGGAGATCCAGCTGCCGACTGGATCTCTTGCGGTGCTGTTGCGCCGGGGGGACGAGAGCATCGTCACCCGGGGGGATACCGTGCTGCTGCCGGGAGACAGCCTGATCCTGAGTATGCCGCCCTACATTCCCACGGGAGAGGAAATGCTGGAGGAGACCGAGGTCCTGCCCGGAAATGAATGGGTCGGCAAAACCCTCCGGGAGCTGAATCTGCCGGAGGACAGGATCGTGGTGACGGTGCTGCGGCAGGGCAAGGCCATCATCCCGGACGGCAGCACGACCATCCGGCCGGGGGATACCCTGGTGCAGTACCGCAACCGGAGTGCAGCCCGATAGATAAGATTTTTGCACAGGCCCTGTGGACAGCTTCAGAAGACCCAAAAAAAGAAAATGGATATTTCCGGAAATTCACAGAAAAATCCATTGTAATTTTTGACTTATTGAAGTATAATGTTCCGGAGACGACTCTTCGAAAAAATAAGGGCCGTCAAAAGATTCTGTAAAACAAAGAAAGAGGTGTTTGCCATGGAGAAACCGGTTCAGATAACCATGCTTGGCAAATTCACGATATATGGCGACGGCTTGGCCAGACCACGGCTGGTCAGCCTGACGGGGCGGTCCAGACGGCTCTGGATTCTGGTGGTATACCTGATTCTGAATCGGGAGCGGGGTGTGCCCGCCCAGGAGCTCATCGACTGGCTCTGGCCCGAGGCCACGGGAATCAACCCGGTCAGCACGCTGCAAAACAACATCAGCCGGGCCAGAAATGCCCTGGAGGAGCTGGGGCTGGAGGATGGAAAGCGGCTCATTGCCAATACCTCCGGTACCTATTTCTGGGCACCGGACCGGGAAACCGAGCTGGACTGCGAGCACTTTGCCAGCCTTGCAGAGGAAGCGCTGAGCTGTGCGGACCGGGGCCAGGCCATTGCGCTGGGGCAGGATGCGGCGGAGGCATACACTGCCGACTTTCTGCCGGACTGCCAGGACGAGCCCTGGTTCCGGGAGCAGGCGGAGAAATACCGCACCCTGTACCATCGGCTCTGTACCACGGTGACGCGCTGGCTGATCGAGGACGGGCGGTATGCCGAGGCGGACAGCCTGTGCGCGGACGCCGCCGAACGAGCCCCCCTGGACCAGGTGCTTGTGACTTTGTGGATGCAGGCGCTCCGGCTGAACGGTATGCCGGAAAGGGCACTGGCCCGCTGCGAGGAGCTGTGCGCTGCGCTGAGCGCTGCAGGACAGTCCCCTGCAGCAGAGCTGGAAATGGAGAAGGTCGCTGCACAGCAGGCAATTCGGGGCCTGCCGTCGGACAGTACCCGCCTGCTGCATTCGCTGATCAAGGAGGAAGATGACCGGAGGGCCATGCTCTGCGACAGCGGGGTCTTCCAGGAGTTCGTCCGCCGTCAGCTGCGGGAGCTCCGCCGGGGCGGGGAAGCGCAGCTGCTGTCCTTCCGCATGGCCGCCGATGCCGGCCATGCCAAGGTCCGCGGCGACAGCATGGCCCATATGGAGAATATCCTGCTGACCTCCTTGCGCGGGGCTGACCCTGTGACCAGAGGCGGCGTGGACCTGTTCCTGGTGCTGCTGCCGGGAGCCAGCCGGGAAAACGGAAAGACCGTGGCCGAGCGCGTCCTGCACCGCTATGAGCAGGAGCTGCCCGTCGGCTGTGAAAAATTTGTGTATCAGGTCATGGACCTGAACGGCGAGGAAGCCAAGTAACCGTTCCATATAAAAGCATCTCCGGGAGGCGCGCGGCCTTCCGGAGATTTTTTCGCAGGATACGGAATGCCCGGTCCCCTGTTTGCAAGGGACCGGGCGGATTTTTTAGGCGTTGGACTTACTTTGCCGCAATGGCGTCGGCTGCCAGCTTGCCGGAGGTGATGGCCCAGGCGTTATTTGCGCCGGAGGGGGAGTCATCGCCCATGACCTGGCCGCAGTTCTCACCGGCGGCGTAGAGACCGGCAATGGGGCTGCCGTTGGTGCTCAGAACCTGCATACTGGTGTTGACCACCAGGCCGCCCATGGTGGTGGCGAAACGGGGCTTCTGCTCGATGATGTAGTAGGGGCCGTCGCCAATTGGCATGGTGAGATAGGCCTCGGCTCTGCCGAAGTCCTCATCTACACCGGCGGCAACGAAGCCGTTATACCGCTCCACGGTGGCCTTCAGCGCGTCGGCATCGATGCCGGCTGCGGCGGCTGCCTCCTCCAGAGTCTCGCCGTGGGCGAAGACGGGGGTGGTGGTGCCGTTGGCTTCCAGATACTTCTCAATGTCGCTTTCGGAGATACCGGCTTCGCTGAGCTTGGATTTCCAGACGGCGAAGGTTTCGCTGTCCAGCAGCAGGAAGAGCTCGCCGCCGGTCTGCTGGAGCTCGGTTTCCAGAATGGTGCGGTTGCTGGCCTTTTCGTTGACCACGCGGCTGCCTTCCTGATTTACCAGAATGGCGCTCATGGTCCAGCCTGCAATGTTGCCCGCAATGGTGGACTTGGCAAGGCCGGTGTCCACCTCAATACCGTTGGGGTAGCGCTTGCCGTACTCCATGTTGGCAGTCTGGGCGCCCACGGCCTGGGCCATCTGGATGCCCTCGCCGGTGGAGGTGGCGGGACCGTAGTACAGGGCGGACTTCATTTCGTCCGTCAGCATTTCCTTGTTGTTGCCGTAGCCGCCGGTGGCCAGGATCACATTGGCGGCGGAGACGGTGTAGTCGGTATTGCCGTCGGTGGACACGGCCTTGACGCCGACCACGGCGCCGTTGTCATCGGTGATCAGGGACTCCACCTTGGTGCTCAGGTAGACCTCTGCACCGCTGTCGGCCACGGCCTTGCGCATGGTCTCGGCAAAGCCTGCGCCGCCGCCGGTGTAGGCCAGCTCCCGGTTATGGGTGTATTCGCCCAGCTGGTGCAGGCCCTCTGCAAAGCCCACGCCGCAGTGCTCCACCAGCCAGTCGGTGGCAGAGCCCACGTTTTCGGCAAACAGAGTCAGGATCTCTTCGTTGTTCTTGTCTGCGCCGTTGGCCTGGAAATCGGCCACCATGGATTCCACGCTGTCGTCGGTGACGCCGTTTTCGGCCTGGAGCTTGGAGCCCATAATGACCTGGTTGCCGCCGGAGACGGAGATCGCGCCGCCCAGGAAGGAGGCCTTTTCAAAGAGAATGACGTGCTTGCCCTGCTCGGCCAGACGGACCGCAGCAGTCATACCGGCACCGCCGCCGCCCACGACTACCACATCGGCGGTCAGCTCTTTGGAGCTGTGCTCTCCGGCGGCAATGGCCACGTTTTTCAGGGCTTCCACATCGCCGCCGGCATTGGCAATGGCATCGGCCACAGCGGCTACAATGCCCTCGCTGGACACGGTAGCGCCGGAGACGGAGTCCACGCCCAGGCTCTGGGTAGCCACAATGGCGGCAGGAATGTCTGCGATGGCCCCGTCACTGATGCCGGGGGTCTCATCGTGGTGGACGATCCGAATGGCTTGGATGGTGTTTTCATTGACGGTGACTTCTACGGTGATGTCGCCGTTCCTGCCCGCGCCGACGCCGGTATAGGTGCCGGGGGTATAGCTGCCTGTGCCGACAATGGGGACAGGCTTATTTATGGCCTTGGTCAGTGCATACACACCGGCAAAAACAGCCAGGATCGCCAGATAGATCCCCAGGAAGGCCCAGGTGTTTAAGGGACGCTTGGTTTTCTTCATGGTTTCTTCTCCTTTTTTGGAATGAAAGTATATTACCATGTTTATTGACAGATTTCAACAGAGAAAATGGAGTTTTCACAAGAAATGACGCAGAAAATTCTGGAAATCGGTCCGTGCGCCCGGCAGTCCTGTGACTTGCATTTGTGCTTCAGATATGGTAAAATATCCGAAAATACGTTTTATTGGAGGCAATGGCATGATTCTCATCTCCTGTGTGGAAAATGCCCTGGGCCTGCGGTTCAACCACCGGCGGTGCAGCCGGGACCGGGCGGTGTGCGGGCGAATTCTGGAGCGGTGCGGAAATGAGCTCTGGCTGGCACAGAGCAGCGTAGGGCTCTTCCAGGCCTTCCCGGAGGCGGTGCTGCACCCGATTTCCGATCCGTCCCAGGCTCCGGAGGGGGCTTATTGCTTCTGGGAAGGGCCTGCCGGGGATGTGGAGCCTGAGAGGCTGCTGCTCTATTTCTGGAACCGGGATTACCCGTCGGATGAGAAGTTTGCCTTCCCGGGCGGGGAGGAAGCCTGGCATTTGGCGGAAGAAACGGAGCTGGAGGGCTTTTCCCATCCGGACATTACAGAACGGCGATATGAAAGAGGAGAATAGCCATGGCGAAAACCGCAAAGAGAAAATATACCCTGCCCCAGATCCTGCTGCTGGCGGTGCTGCTGATTGCAACGGCCCTTTACCGGTATTACTACGGCGGCGAGCAGATCATTTCCCTGGAGGACATTCCGGAATACTCCGGCGAGGCCTATGTGGCCATCAACGGCAATCAGCCCTTCTTTACGGAGGCGGACGACTCGACCGTATCCTATGAGACCTATTCGCCACTGGACGGCCTGGGCCGCTGCGGCGTGGCTGAGGCCAACGTGGGGCAAGACCTGATGCCCACGGAAGCCCGGGGAAACATCAGCTCTGTGAAGCCCACGGGCTGGCATTCCTCCAAATACGACTTCGTGGACGGCAAAAGCCTCTACAACCGCTGCCACCTCATCGGCTACCAGCTGACGGCGGAGAACGCCAACAAGCAGAATCTCATTACCGGCACTCGATACCTGAATGTCATCGGTATGCTGCCCTTTGAAAACATGGTGGCGGACTACGTTCACGAAACAAACAACCATGTGCTCTACCGGGTGACGCCAATTTTTGACGGGTCTGATCTGGTGGCCCGGGGGGTGCTGATGGAGGCCTGGTCCGTAGAGGACGGGGGCGACGGAGTCTGCTTCAATGTCTATTGCTACAATGTCCAGCCTGGTGTGGAAATTGATTACGCCACCGGGGACAACTGGGCGGCGTGAGGGGAGAGCCATGCGGGAAGTGAATTTGACCCAGGGGCCGATTTTAAGCCGCCTGGTGCGTTTCAGCCTGCCTATGATTGCGGGTAATATGCTCCAGCAGGTCTACAATCTGGTGGATACCCTGGTGGTGGGCCGGGGCATTGGAGCCAACGCCCTGGCGGCTGTGGGCTCTGCCTATACGCTGATGACCTTTCTGACCTCCATCCTGATCGGACTGTGCATGGGCAGCGGCGCGTTTTTCTCCGAGGACTATGGCGCAGGAGACACAGCGCAGCTGCGGCAGGATGTGCTTTTGTCCTTCTGGTTCATTTTCGGAGTCTCCCTGCTGATCTATGGGGTGATCTACCCGGGCATGAATCCCATTCTGCGCCTGCTGCAAACGCCGGAAGAGCTGATGGCACTGATGCAGGAGTACGTGCGCGCGGTGTTTGCGGGGATTTTCTTTGTGTTCCTGTATAATTTCTTTGCCTATCTTCTGCGGTCCATGGGCAATTCGGTGGTGCCGCTGGTGTTTCTGGCGGTGTCGGCGGTGCTGAATATCGTTCTGGATATCTGGTTCGTCATGGGCCTTTCCCTGGGAGTGGCCGGTGCGGCCTGGGCCACGGTGATCTCCCAGGCGGTTTCCGGTCTGGGGATCGCTGCCTACAGCTTTCGGAGGCTTCCCTGGCTGCGCCGGGGGCGCGGAGGCTGGGACTGGGGCCGTTTTGCGCACATTGTCAAGAATGATGTGGCCACGGGCATTCAGCAGTCCGTTATGAATTTTGGCATTCTCATGATTCAGGGGCTGGTGAACAGCTTCGGTACGGTCATCATGGCGGCTTTCGCTGCGGCGGTGAAGATCGATACCCTGGCCTATATGCCCGCCCAGGAATTCGGAAATGCCTATTCTCTCTTCGTCTCCCAGAACTTTGGCGCGGGGGAGCGGGAGCGCATCCGCAAGGGCACCAAAATGTCCTTTGCCCTGTCTGCCGCCTTCTGCGCCCTGGTGTCCTGCGGCATTTTCCTGCTGGCCCCGCAGCTTATGGGCTGCTTTGTAGACCCCGGCGAGAGGGAGGTCATCGCCCAGGGAGTCCGGTATCTGCACATTGAGGGGGCGGCCTATGTGGGCATCGGGGTGCTGTTCCTCTGGTACGGTTATTTCCGGGGCATTCGCAGACCGGAGATCTCTCTGGTGCTGACGGTGATCTCCCTGGGCACCCGGGTAGTGCTTGCCTATGCCCTGGCGCCCAGAACGGCCCTGGGGGTCAATGCCATCTGGCTGGCGATCCCCATTGGCTGGGTCTTGGCGGATGGGGCAGGCCTCTGGTTTTATGCAAGACGAAGACGTAAGGAAGGATGAAGAAATATGGAAGAACAGGATATTTTGAAGCTTGCCCGGGAGGCCGGATTTGAGGCGGCGCTGCTGCCGGCAAGCCAGGTGCCTACGGATGCAAAGTTTCGCCCCTTCTGCGAGGAAAACCGCTGCGGGCAATACAATGCAAATTACTCCTGCCCGCCTACCTGCGGAACCCCGGAGCAGATGGGGGCAAGGATCTACGCGGGAAAGACAGCTCTGGTGCTGAAAACCGACTGGCCCATTGAAAGCTACGCGGACACGGCGGCCATCAAGGACGCCAAGCTCTCTCACAACCGGGCCATGCTCCGCCTGAACGAGACCCTTCATGGCCTCTGCGCAGGGGGCAGCTGCTGCTGCCTGTGTTCTCCCTGCCGGATGAAGGCAGGGAAGGAGTGCCTGTACCCCGAGCTGCGGTTCAGCTGCATGTCCGCCTACTGCGTAGACGTGGCAGAGCTGGCCAAGCGCTGCGGCATGGACTTCCGGTGGGATACGAAGCTTTTGTCGGTGTATAGCATGATCGTGCTGTAAAATTCAAAAAGCAGAGGCGCGGGCCTCTGCTTTTTCTTATAGTTCCCAGGCCATCTGGGCCGCCCCCCACAGGGCGTCGTGGGCTGGGTAGATCACCGGCCCCAGGGGGGAGAGCGTTGCTTCTACCCGGCGGCGGTAGAGGTTGTCCTGGCTGAGCAGTCCCCCCAGCAGGGCAATGGGACAGTTTTCCAGCTCCAAACGGCGCTGCACGGCCCATACCAGCTGCCGGAGTTCTTCGGCACCCCGGTTCAGAATTTCCAAGGCCGTGGTGTTTCCGCCCTCTGCCAGCTCCAGAGCAATGGAGGCAAAGCGGGCAATGGCGGCCTTATCCGTGCTCTCATTGTAGACAAAGGACACGATGGCGCTTCCTTCGCAAGCTCCAAGCTTGGCGCAGACGGCGTTTAAAAGGCGTGTGTCCGTGCTTCGACCGTCCAAAGCCCGGACGGCAGCGGAGAGCACGTCCCGGCCCAGAGCGTAGCCGCTGCCGCCGTCATCGATCAGGTGGCCATAGCCGCCGCTGCGGGCGGTGGTCCCGGCGGCGTTTTTCCCAAAGCAGATGGAGCCCGTGCCCGCAATCACCGCAAGGCCGGGGCCGTCCATGGCCCCCCGCAGGGCGATCTCCTGGTCTCCGCAGAGCTTCCATTTCCCGGAAAAGCCTGCCCGCTCCAGCTCCTCGGAGAGGATGCGGCCCACATCCGGGTTGGAGATCCCTGCCCCGCCTACGCAGAGCTTTTCACAGTCCGCCATGTTTCCGCAGGCGGCGAAGACCTCCTGCATACGGCCCCGAAAGGCCGCTTCGCCAATGGCGTTCAGATTGAAGGGGCCGAATTCCAGCCGTTCCAGAAGACGGTTGTCGGTGGCGCGAAGCTCCAGGCGGGTATGGGTACCGCCGCCGTCGATTCCTGCAATGATCATTTTCCGCACCTCACAGCCTTACGGGACAGCGTCCCTTGGCCTCACTGCCGCTAAGGACCTGGGCCAGGGCGGCCAGGGCGGGCTCACTGTAGTCATAGGCAGCCAGAAGCCAGAGACCCTCCGGAAGTGCGGTCAGGTCGTAGGGATTCCGCATGGCAGCCACGGCCATGGGCTTTCCCAGGGCTGCCAGAGCATTGGCCAGAGCCAGCTGTCCCCGGAACAGGTGGGCATTGCAGGTACCCAGGACAACGGTATCGCAGTCCTGGGCTGCGGCCAGAGCGCCCTGAATGTCCGCTTCCGTGGGGCCTTTGGGCGTGACAAGGTGCTTTCCACCGAAGTGTCGGCCCAGATAGCCTGGGAAGGTTGCCGCTGCGCCGGCCTCGTTGCCAACACCGGAGGCCCGATAGTCGGCGCAGCCGCAGAAGAAGGTCCTTTCATTGACCGGGAAGCGTCTGCCCCGGATTTCGGTCACGGCATCCCGGGCCAGGGTCTCTGCCACCGCCCGGTCTTCGGGAAGATCACAGAGGGCGGGCGCTGTTTCCGGGAAGAGCTGCTGCTTATAGCGCAGAATGCGCGCTACGGATTCCTGAATTTCATCCAGATTCAGCTTGCCTGCTTCGCCCGCTTCCAGAAGGGCCTGGGCGGAGGCCTGCTCCAAGTCGAAGGTCGCGGAAAGCTCTGCCAGGTCCACACCGGCCTGAATGGAGGCAACGACGCCATTGGCCGTGCCAAAATGGTTCTGAATGGCCAGCATCTCCATGCAGTCCGTCAGAATCAGCCCCTGAAATCCCAGCTTTTCCCGGAGAAGGCCTGTGACCATCCGCCGGGACATGGTGCAGGGCAGTCCGTCGGGCTCCAGGGCAGGGAAGAGCACATGGCTCATCATAATGGCCGGAACGCCCTGGGCAATGGCCCGGCGGAAGGGGATCAGCTCCAGCGCTTCCAGTTCCTGCTCGGTCTTGTCCACGCGGGGAAGCCCCAGGTGGCTGTCCACTGCCGTGTCTCCGTGGCCCGGAAAATGCTTGGCGCAGCACAGAACGCCGCTGCCCCGGTAGGGGGCAAGGGAGGCGCAGCCAAAGGCGGCCACAGCCTCCGGGTCATCCCCAAAGCTGCGCACGCCAATGACCGGGTTATTGGCATTGGAGTTCACGTCCAGCACCGGGGCCATATTAAAGTTGGCTCCCAACCCCTTGAGCTGTCGGACGGTGATCTCGGAAGCCAGACGGGCATTTTCCGGATTGCCCGTTGCGGCCAGGGCCATGGCCCCGGGCACATTGACTGCGTCCTTTGGCAGACGGCTGACCATGCCGCCCTCCTGGTCGATGATGATGAAGGGGGGATAGCCGGTCTCCTCCAGGATCAGTGCCCGGATCTCATCACACAGCCGCCGCAGCTGGTCGGCGGATTCCACATTGCGCAGGAAGAGAATGACGTTGCCGATTTTGTATTTTCGAATCAGGGCCTTGAATTCAGGGGACAGGCTGGTCCCGTGAAAGCCGAATACCAGCTTTTGCCCCAGCATTTGTGTCAGTGTCATTGGTGTTCACTCCTTTGGGTAGCGTTCATAAGCTGCTTTGCGCGGCCGGAACCGGGCGCTCTCCTCGGCGTAGCGGGCAAGCAGGGCATCCGCGTCCCAGTCCGGCTTTTCAAAATCCCGGTGCCCGGCGAGCAGGGACAGGAAAATTTTTCCGTCCTCCCGCACGGGGGGCAGAAACGCGAAATCCTTGGGATACATCCTCCGCAGCAGGTCCAGCAGACGAACGCCCATGGCTACGGGCTCCAGAATCGTCTCGTTCAGGATGTGCAGCTGAATGCCGCCGCAGAGCACGCCCTGGTGCTTGGAGGCGGTGGGGGTGAAATAGACGGGGGTTGCCTCCAGGCCCGGGCAGCCCAGGGCGTTGAAGGCTTTGCAGAAGGCCTCCGCCTGGATGAAGGGCGCGCCGATGATGCCGAAGGGATCTCCGGTGCCCCGGCCCTCGGAGCAGTTGGTGCCCTCGATCAGGCAGGTGCCGGGGTAGAGCAGGGCGGTCTCAAACCGGGGAATGCCCATGCTTGGCATGACCCAGCAGTGGCCCCAGTCCCGGAAGGTCATGGACCTGGTGAGCCCGGCGCAGGGGACAATATGCAGGTCGCAGCCGCAGTGCAGCTCCCGGTTCATCATCTCCGCCAGCTCGCCGCAGGTCAGTCCGTAGCAGGCGGGCATCTCGTAGCCACCCACAAAGCTGATGACCTCCGGCCGCACAATGCCGCCCTCCACCCGGTCCCCCAGGGGATTGGGCCGGTCCAGCACCACCAGGCGCTTCCCTGCGGCGGCACAGTCCTCAATGCAGTAGCGCAGGGTGGTCAGAAAGGTGTAGTACCGGCAGCCCACGTCTGCAATGTCGTAGACCAGGGTGTCAAAAAGGGCCAGGGTCTCCCGGGACAGCCGCTTGGAATCCTTGGTGTAAAGGCTGCGGACGGGCAGGCCGCTGCCCTCGTCGATTTCATCGGCAAACAGGGCCCCGGCGGCCATGTCTCCCCGGACGCCATGCTCCGGGGCCAGAAGAAGCTGCAAATTGCAGCACTGCTTCAGCACATCTATTGTGGGCACGTTTCCGCTGGTGCGGCCGGAGGGGCCGGTGAGCAGGGCCACCCGCCCGGTGAACAGATTTTCAAACTCCGCAACGCGGTCAGCTCCGAATAAAACCATGTTTTTACCTCCTTGACAATCGGCTTCCTGCCGGATAAACTAAAGTCAAAATCTTCCATTTCCTTTTGAAGGAGGAAACGAAATGCAGCATCCTTTTGTATCCCTTTGGGAGAAGCCCTCCCGGCTGGTGGTGGGCCTTATGAGCGGCACCTCTGCCGACGGGGTGGACGCCGCCCTGACCCGCATTACAGGCTCCGGCCTGGATAGCCGGGTAGAGCAGCTGGGCTTTTATTTTCAGCCCTTTGATGAGGCCACCCGCCAGGAAATCCTGGCGGTTTGCGGCGGTGATTTCGGCGGCAGCCGGGAAATCTGCCTGCTGGGCACCCACCTGGGCAAGCTCTATGCCCAGGCGGTCCGGGAACTGCTGAAAAAGACCGGAACCGAAAGGATTGACCTGATCGGCTGCCACGGCCAGACCGTCTGGCACATTCCGGAGCAGACGCCCTACTTAGGCGGCACCGTCCGGGGTACCCTGCAGATCGGTGACCCATCCTACCTGGCCGAGGAATTCGGCTGCCCGGTGGTCAGCGATTTCCGCATCCGGGATATGGCGGCAGGGGGCCTGGGTGCGCCCCTGGTGCCCTATACGGAATTCCTGCTTTACCGCAGCGAGACCGAGGACGTGGCCCTGCAGAACATCGGCGGCATTGGCAACGTGACGCTGCTTCCCGCCGGGTGTACCCTGGAAGAGGTCACTGCCTTTGATACGGGGCCGGGCAATATGGTCATGGATGCCCTGGTTTCCAGGATCACGGACGGGAATCTTGGCTATGACGACGGCGGGAAGCTGGCAGCCTCTGGCCATGTGATCCCGGAACTGCTGGCCCATATGCTGGAAGACCCCTATCTTGCAAAGAAGCCCCCCAAGACCACCGGCCGGGAATACTACGGCAAGGCCTATGTGGATGCGCTTCTGGCCTCTGGCGATTATCCCTTAACGGATGTTCTGACCACGGCCACCCGGTTCACGGCGGAATCCATTGCCGTAGAGCTGCGGCGATTCGCCCCCCGGATGCCGGCCCGGCTGGTTGTGGGCGGCGGCGGGAGCCGGAATCCAACCCTGCTGCGCTTTTTGCAGGAGGCGCTGCCGGAGTGCCGGGTACAGATCCAGGAGGACCTGGGCTACGACAGCGATGCCAAGGAGGCGGTGGCCTTTGCCCTGCTGGCAAACGAGGCGCTCTTCGGCATCTGCAACAATGCCCCTGCCGCCACCGGGGCCCGCCACGGCGTGGTCATGGGCCGGATCAACCTGTGATCCGAATTATCCGGCCAATACCTTTGCGATACGGCCGCCTGCTGCTTCCAGCAGGCGGTCTGCCGTTTCGGCATCCACACCGCGCAGAAGCATGACAATGGCTGTTTTTGGATGATAGCCGCACTGCTCCAGAGCATCGACGGCCTCTTCCTCCGTGCAGTCCGTGGCGCTGCATACGATGGTGACGCACCGGCGGACCAGCTTTTCGTTGGAGGGCTTCACATCCACCATCAGGTTCCCATAGACCTTGCCCAGTTTGATCATGGCCCCGGTGGAGAGCATATTGAGCACCATCTTCTGGGCTGTGCCGGACTTCATGCGGGTGGAGCCGGTGACCACCTCCGGGCCGGGGGCAGGGGCGATGCCGATGTCGGCGAAGCTGTCCAGAATGCTGCCGGGGCAGCAGGTGACGGCAACGGTGGGGGCTCCCAGCTCCTTTGCATACTCCATGCAGCCCAGCACATAGGGGGTACGGCCGCTGGCGGCAATGCCCACCAGCACATCCTTGCCGGAGAATCCAATGCCCTGCATGTCGGTTTTCCCCAGCTCCTTGCTGTCCTCGGCGCCCTCTACGGCCTTAAAGATGGCGCCGTAGCCGCCGGCCATTAGAGCCTGGACGGTTTCCGGGTCTGTGGAGTAGGTAGGGGGGCACTCTACCGCGTCCAGAATGCCCAGACGGCCGGAGGTGCCGGCTCCGCAGTAGATCAGGCGGCCCCCTGTGCTCAGGCGGGCGGCGATCACGTCCACAGCCTCGGCAATTTTGTCGGTCACCAGGGCAACGGCCTCGGCCACCCGGTGGTCCTCCCGGTTGATGAGCTTCACCATATCCAGTGTGGACAGGGTGTCGATGTTCATGGTGTTGGGGTTGCGCTGCTCCGTGGCGATCTTCTGTAATTCTACCATATCAGATATCCTCCGTTGTCTGCACCAGACGGTGCTGCTCTGCGGGGATCATGAAGCATTCGCAGTAGCCCTTCCGGCCCTGAATGCCCCGCAGACGTTTCAGATGGGAATAGTATTCTTTATAAGGGAAGCTGGTGGAATGGATTGCGAACCAGTGGTGGTCGATGGCCTTTTCCCAGAGGGCGTAGCCATCGGACACGTCCAGGTAGACATAGGGCTCAAATCCCGGGGCATCCTCCCAGTTTTCGGCGAAATAGAGCTTTTGGGCAAAGTGCCGCGGCAGCTCCCGCCGGAAGCCCTCAATGGCGGCATAGAACCAGGCATCCACCACGATGCGGTGGCAGGCCGCGTGGTCCTTGTGCATGCTCTGGGCATGGTGGGTCACGATGATGTCGGGCTTCACCTTCCGGATGATGTCGCACACGGCGAAGCGGATCTCATCGTTGTCCGGCACCAGGCCGTCTTCATATTGCAGCACATAGGCCTCGCCCCCTAAGTCCCTGGCAAAGGCTTCGGCCTGGGCGATCTTGTCGGCACGGTAGGCGGCAATGTCTGCGCCAATTGGGGCTCCTTTTTCTCCGGCGGTCAGGGCCAGGGTGACGGCCTTGCCGCCGTGTACGGCGCAGGTGGCGAGCAGGGCACCGGCGGTGAGCTCTGCATCGCCTACATGGGCGCCAATGGCAAGTACGGTGTGTGTTTTCATTTCTTTACAGCTCCTTCAGCATGACGCCAAAGGTCCGAACGATGCGGAACCCTGCGCCGAGATAGATAAAACGGGCGTGATTGTCTTCCCCTGTAAACAGGGACATATACTGGGAACCGACTTCCTTTTCCCGCTGCAAAAGCCGGTAAAACAGCAGCGTTCCCAAGCCATGGCCTTCAAACTGTGGGGCAACGCCCAGCCCGGCAAAGTAGCCCCGGCCGGTGGACTCCGGGTAGATGGGGCCGGTAAAACCGGCACAGCGGTTCCCCTCCAGGCCGACCAGCAGCTCCATGCCGCTTTTTCCGGCGGCGGGGATCTCTGCTGACCACATGGAATTGCCCAGGGCAGCTACCATTTCCTCCAGACCGACGTGCTTCTCCGGGTCGTACCTTGCTACGGTATAGCCGGAAGAGGCCATTTTTCCGGCTTTCTCCGCCACCCATGCAGGCATTTCAAAATCGGAGAGGTTTAAGTACATGGCGCATTCCCGGGTGCTTTCTTGATAGCCCAGGGCGAGCATCCGGTCGTGCAGGGGCAGATCCAGGGCAATGCCCGGGGCATTGTTGTGCTGATGGCCCGGGGTGCCGGGGATGATCCAGGGCAGACGGATGGGGTTGAAGAAGGTCACGGCGCTGTACTGCCGCCCGGCCTTCCGGAAGGCATCCTCCAGGGCCGTGAGCAGCAGGCCGGTATTTTCAGGCGTATCGGCCGCTGGGGCCAGGATCACGCAGCTGACATAGCCACGGACATCTCCTTTGGGAATGCCGTCCCCCGTGCAGCCGTTGGTAAAGCCCAGAATCTTGCCCTGCTCCTCCAGAACAAAGGTATACTCCGGGGAAAAGTTGGGATGACCGGTGAGCAGCGTGCGGAAGGCGTCCTGCGACAGGGGGGCAAAACCCATGGCGGCCCCGGCGGTGTTCCACAGGTCCAGCAGGGCGGCCTCGTCGTTTTGCATGTAATTTCGAATCATTTTCTCGCTCCTCATAGATACAGCCCCCACATTTTTGTGGGGGCTGCTTGGAAAAATCAGCCCTTAACGGCACCGATGGTGACGCCCTCCATGAAATACTTCTGCAAAGCAAAGAACATAACGAACATAGGCAGAGCGGAAACGGTGGCACCGGCCATCATGGGGGCAAAAAGGGTTTCGTTTGCAAATTTGAACTGCTTCAGACCGACCTGGATGGTATACATGGCCGGGTCGTTGGTCACCAGGAAGGGCCAGAAGAAGTCATTCCAGCTGGACATAAAGGTGTTGATAGCCATGACGGCCAGAACGGTTTTGGACAGGGGCAGGATGATCTTGATGAAGATCTGGAACTGGTTGCAGCCCGCGATTTTTGCGCTTTCGATCAGCGGTGTGGGCAGGCCGGAGAAGAACTGCTTGCACAGGAAGATGTTGTAGGCAGTGCACAGTCCCGGCAGGATTATGGCTGCATAGGTATTGGTCATGGAGAACTTCTGCACCATCAGGATGTACAGGGGGACCTGGGTCACCTGATAGGGAATCATCATGGCAACCAGAATCAGGCCAAACAGGAAGGAGCTGCCCTTGAAGCGGATCTTGGCAAAGGCATAGCCTGCCATGGAGGCGAAGATCACGTTGCCGATGACCACGCCGGTGGCCACCACAAGGCTGTTGAGAATCCACCGCAGGGAGTGATCGCTGAAGTGGAAGAAGGCATTAAAGGATTCCAGGGTCAGCCGGGAGGGGAGAATGGTGCGCATATTGCCTGCGGTGGCCACGTTGGGGCCAAAGGCCGACAGGAACATATAGCAGATGGGAAACAGCGTCGCCGCTGCCAGAACGATCAGAATGATGGCAATGATGGTATTGCGCAGGTAGAGCACCTTGCGGTTGTGCAGGTGCTGGGAATACAAGCCGGTTGTCGCCATTGTACCGCCTCCTTAGTATTCGACATCCACGCCCATGAGCCGGAACTGGAACAGGGACATGATGGCAATGGCAATTGCCAGAAGAATGGCCTGGGCACAGGCAAGACCGTACTTGCCGTAGACGAATGCGTTGTTGTAGATCAAAAGGCCGATCATGGTGGTGGAGTTGTCCGGGCCGCCGCCGGTCATCATATAGGCGTTCATAAACACCTGGAAGGAGCCGATAACACCGGTGACCAGCAGGAACAATGTGGTGGGCTTTACCAGGGGCCAGACGATGTAGCGGACCTTCTGGAAGAAGGTGGCACCGTCCAGCTCGGCGGCCTCAAAATAGCTGTTGTCAATGCCCAGCAGCGCAGCGATGTAGGTGATGATCCGAACGCCGTGGCTGGAGAGCAGGGCCATGATGATCAGGGAGAGCATCGAGGTCTTGGTAGAGGACAGCCAGTTCTGAGCCGGAATGCCGAAGACACCCAGAATGCGGTTGAAAATGCCGTCCGGAGAGGAATCATACAGCCACAGCCACACAACGGACAGCGCCACGCCGGAGGCAATGCCCGGCAGATAGTACATGGCCTTGAAAACGGACTGGGTTTTCTTTTTGAAAGGCATAATCATGACCGCAATGGCAAAGGACAGCAGCAGCGACAGGGGGACCACGATGACGGTATAGATAAGAGTATTCCCGGCAGCCTTGTAGAACAGGTTGAACTTGGAATACTTCAAAGTATCGACGTAATTTTTCAGCCCCACAAATTCGGAGCCGAAGGGCTTGTAGTTGAAAAAGCTGGTATAGATGGCACTGAATACAGGATAGAGCGTGAAAACGCAGAAAATGATCATAGCGGCGGCAATAAAAATGTAGCCCCACAGATCGTCATTGGTGAATCTCAGTCTGCGGCCGGTCTTTTGCCGCTTCTGTTTTGTGCTGTTCATAGACCTACCTCCCAGGGTTAAAAATACCCACCCCACCAAGGTGGGGTGGGCTTCAAATCAATTAGCCGAGCTTGCCGGAAACGCAGTTCTCTTCACCGAAGGCGGCGTAAGCAGCCTCACAGATGTGGTCGTAAACTTCCTGAGCGGTGGTCTCACCGGACAGCAGCAGCTGGAACTTGGGAACGATCTGCTCGTCCATCAGCTTCTTGGCGGTGGCGGTCATCTCGGTGGTAACGCCCTCGGGAGGAGCCTGGACCATGGCGATGCAGCGGGCAGCGGTGGCCAGGTTGTCGGCGTCACGGCCCTCTTCCAGGACCAGAGCGTCACGGCCGGACTGGCAAACGGGATCCAGGTACAGCTCGTTCATGCAGGTGGCGATGCGCTCGCCGGAGCAGATGTAGTCCATGAACAGCAGGACGTTCTTCAGGTGCTCATCGGTGGTGTTCTTGTTCCGCATGGCAATCAGGCCGTCCACGGTGCCGTAGCAGGACTCTGCACAGCCGTCCATGGTGGGAACGGGCAGGAAGGCGTAGTCCATGGTCAGGGAGTTCTCAACGGCGGTGCCGTCGTTGGCTTCCAGGGCAGCGTTGTTCTTCTTGAAGTTGTTCTCGAACAGAGGCATAGCCTTGCCGAAGATCATGGCGTTGCCGGTCTGGCACATGACCATACGCTGGCCGGCTTCCACGCCGTAGTTGGGCATATAACCGGACTTGGTCATTTCCTCAACGGCGGTGAGCATGGTGAGCATGTTCTCGGAGGTCATGGCGTACTTCAGATCGGGGGTGAAGGTGTTGCTCAAACCTGCGCCTGCGCCGAAGATATAGAGCATATCGGAGGCGGTGACGCCGGAGTTTGCGAAGACGAAGCCGTAGCAGCCGTCCTTGGTGCCCTGCTTGATGACATCCAGGAACTCCTCATAGGTCCAGCCTTCCTTCTGAATCTTGGCAACGTCGATGCCCAGCTCTTCCATCATGGTCTTGTTGGCGCCGATGGACTGGATGGTCAGGTACAGGGGCAGGCCGTAGGTGGTGCCCTCCAGGGACAGGTACTTCAGAGCGTTCTCGTCGTAGTCGGCCAGACGGTCGGCGGCCATGTACTGAGCAATGTCGATGGCAACGCCCATTTCCACGAAGGTGCCCAGGGCGTTGGAGGAGATCTCCGCGATGTCGGGAGCCTCACCGGCCTGTGCCATGGTGGAGAGCTTGTCGTTGTGGTCGCCCCAGGAGGTCTCAATGACCTGTACGGTCAGGTTGGGGTACAGCTCCTGGAAATCAGCGGCCCAGGTTTTCAGGTTTTCCAGATAATTGCCGGTGACAGGGGGGGCCATGATCACGATGGTATCGGGGGTGGCTTCGGTTTCCTGTGCTTCCGTCTCGCCGGAAGCGGCGGCGGTGGTTGCAGCGGGGGCGGTGGTCTGCTGGGTGCTTCCGTTGCCGCAGCCGGCAAACAGGCCCAGAACCATTACGCAGACCAGCAGCATGGTAACGATCTTCTTCATTTCTGTTGTCCTCCTGGTATTCAATTTGCGATGTGGCCTTTCCACGATTTGGAAACGTCGTTTCGCTGTAACAACATTATAGCGAACACAATATTTCATGTCAATGTTTTTGCTGATAAATGAAATTTTGTTTCTTTCGATGGATTAAAACGGTAAAAATTAGATGAATTAGTGAAACTATAACAAAATTCGCAATTGAAAATATACACAATGCATAAAAAGTGAATGAAATATTTGGTCACAAAATGCATGGCTATTCGGAAAGAAAACCGCTACAATGGTACACACAGTTTGGAAAAACGCAAAGACTGGCAAAATATTTCAGGAAAGGCGGAAAAAGTATGAGCAGTGCTTTGATCCGGCTGCGGGAACGTTCGGCACAGTTTTCCAGCACGGAGCGGGGCGTGGCGGAACGGATCTTGGCGGAGCCCCGGCTGGTGGTGGACCTAAGCGTTCACGAGCTGGCCCAGAAGACCTTCTCCTCTCCCTCTACCATTGTGCGGATGTGCGCCCACACAGGCTATTCCGGATATAAGGAATTTCGGCGGGATGTGACCTATGAGCTGGCCCGCCGGGAGCAGGATCTCCGGGGCAGGAAGCAGGAGATCCAGCATTCCGATTCCCTGGAGCAGATCATCGATAAGATCACGGATGCCAACATTCTCTCCCTGGAGGAAACCCGGGAGCTGATGGATGTGGAGGTGCTGCGCAGCAGCGTGGAGGTCATCCGGCGGTCCCGGGTAATCTATCTGTTCGGCATGGGCGCATCCCTGTGCGCGGCCAAGGACGCCTATCTGAAATTTCTCCGGCTGAACAAGCTGTGTATTATTAATGAGGACTGGCATTCCCAGCTGGTGCAGTCCTTCAATGCCACAGCCCAGGATGCTGCCCTGGTGTTCTCCTATTCCGGTGCCACGGCGGAGGTCATCGAGTGCATGAAGAACCTGAAGCACCGGGGCACGCCCATGATTGCCATTACCCGCTGTATCCAGTCGCCGGTGTCGGACCTGGCGGATTACAAGCTCTATACTGCTGCCAACGAATCCCTGTTCCGCAGCGGTGCCATGTCCTCCAGAATGTCTCAGCTGAACGTGGTAGACATCCTGTTCACAGCCCTGGCCAATGCTGACTACGACCAGTCTGTGGACCAGTTGTCCAGAACTCACATTGTCAAGGGTGAGAAAACACAAAAATAAAGGCGGTATTCCATGAAGCTGACTCCTGATTCCAAGTTCATGCAGCTGTGCGGGAAATTTGTCGCACTGTTCAAAATCAATTTTCTGTGGCTTCTGTGCTCTGTGCCCCTGGTCACCCTGGGGGCCTCTACCTGCGCCATGCTCGCCGCTCTGACGGCTCTGCGCCGGGAGGAGGACTGCGGGGCAAAGGCCTTCTTTGGAGCCTTCCGCCGGTATTTCGGCAAGGCCACGGTGCTGTGGCTGCTGATGGTCTTTGCCGGGGCTGTGCTGGCCCTGGACTACCGGCTCGTGGCCTATATGGATTTCCCGGGCCGTATGGCGGTGATCGTGCTCATTTGCTTCTGCATTCTGGCCCTTGTGCTGGTGGCAGGGCTTATTTTCCCCCTGCTGGTCCGCTATCCCGGGACCGTCCGGGATACGGTGGTGAATGCGGTGCTGCTGAGCATTGCCCATCTGCCGAAGATGCTGCTGGTGACGGCCATGAATCTGCTTCCGGCCCTGGTCCTGGTGGTTCTGCCCCAGGTCTTTGTGCTGCTGAGCTTTCTGTGGCCCATCTGTGGGTTTGCCCTGATCGCGCTGTATGATCTGACGGTGACCGACAAGATCTTCGCCGCTCTGGAGCAGCCAGACCCGGAGGCGCAATCGCCCGACGGAGAACTCGCTCCAAAGGAAAGAACCCCGGAGCAGCAGTGAAATCGACTTTCTGCCAAACGCCTGCCGGAGTGAAAATCGGCGCTGTTAGAAAAGTATGTCGCTGCGAACCAGTGACCGACGTCACTACTCCGCGCTAAGAGCCGGCTTCGCCGGTTGCGCTATGTACGTGACTGC